>Ga0209611_10003584_pt1 | contig 26836 bp, 18 predicted proteins | sample S1TSphgellanicum_3_FD_187693 | JGI IMG/M metagenome (GOLD analysis project Ga0209611, IMG submission 187693) | Host-associated microbial communities from peat moss isolated from Minnesota, USA - S1T2_Fc - Sphagnum magellanicum MG (SPAdes) (version 2) | ecosystem: Host-associated > Plants > Peat...
CCAGAGCTTCCTCCATACGTGAACTCTAAGATGAGGGACTTGTTGTGTTGTTGTTGGGACACGGAGCCACAGAAACGCCCTGGATGGATCACAATTGTAAAAGCCTTGGAGGTTGAATTCGAATTACATCGGCCTTCAGATCGGAATCCTCGTCTCTATAGGCGTCTGGAATGTACTCCAAAAGTTGAAGAGCCCTCCACGCAGTCGTGTTCAGACACAGAGGATCAAAGTGTCGGATCGTCGTCTACGGGGTTGTTAGCCTCCTCTACCGAGTTTCGTCCAGACATTGACGTTCAAAGTGCCGAAACGTCATCTACAGGGGTTTTAGAGATTGAAGGACCGGGGGCCAGACGCGAGAAGATACTGAAGTCACTTCATTTTGATGTGGTGAACTCATGGGATAAAGTTCCCGTCAGCAAGGAACTTTTTCGAAGAATCATCTTTTTGCTACTCTCGGCCAAACGTCCTGGAGAAGTCACTATAGACAGAGAAATTGCTCCTCTTCTTCCGAGAAGCATGATCTCCAAACGTCTTGGAGAATTCACTATAGACAGAGAAATCTCGATGAGAGACCTAATCGCGTTCCTGAAGACGCAGGCACTCGGGAAGCTGGCTATAATCTGGGAGGGCGTGGGTGCTAAAACAGTCATCACCTTCTCGGAGGAGCGAATCGCATTCGAGAAGAAGCGTGCACATGGGAAAGTAGCTGTACTCTGGAAGGCAAGTACCGAAAGAGACAGCCTTTCTAACCTGGCGAAGGAGTTAAGCGACTTGCGAATGAAGCTTGACGTCATGGAGGCGACTATATCCTCACGATTCGAGGAGTTGATCATAGCTTTCGATGCAGCTGTAAAGCAAGACATTGCCTTGGAATGTTGGGCTGCACAAAGTCTGGCAGCTTCAGAACTTTTTGAAGCGGTCATAAAACACTTCAACTTCAATTGGAATTTCAACAAGCCTAGGAGCAGACCATCTGGCGCTGATGTACAGGTCGCTTTAGCTGCTTGGCATGCAGAGAGCCCAGAAGGCTACAAAGCTTGGATGGAAACTCGGATGGCAGCATCAGCTCAAGAAGCTTGGAAAGTGGCCAAGAATGCGTTGCAGCAGGTCGAGAAGATAATGGCAGAATTTTCAGTGTTTGAACTGAAATTTCATTTTCTTGTATGGATGTTCTTAATTGAGGCAGACTTGGATCATTACATACTGTCCATAGAATGTTTCAAGGAGCTTGCGGATGCTTATCCTTGGGTTAGGATATCTAATAGATATTGCGTGGACTTTGAAAGCAGACATTTGCTCCAATGTCCTCGGGGGAAGCAAATTTATGATTGGTGGGTTGTGAATGGAAAAGGATACAAGTTAAATGGACGAGAGATGTCTGATGGACGCTTTGTGGAGATGGTTGGAACAATCAAAAAATCAAAATGCAAGAGCCAGTCTCTAGACATGCTAGTGGGTGGTTGGAAGCATTCTAGGGAAGAGTAAATTTTTTGTGGACACTCTATGGAGATGGGTGGAATAATTAAGGAAGCAATTCACAAGAGCCTATTTCTAGAGATGCTTGTGGGAGGTTGGAAGCCATCTTGTAGAAGAGAGATTTTTTGAGCCATGGAAGTTAGAATTGAATCAGAAAGCATGTAGCTTGGATGCAAATGAATTTGATAATATTTACAAAATGTTTTTGGCAACAAATCCTACTCTTTTGGAGATGGGTTGTATTTCTTTAGGTGCTTCTCAAGGTCAAGGAGTCTTTTCTTATAATGGAATATGGTAGCTAGATTTGAGAAACTTACTGAAACTATTCCAGATCCAATTGAGCGAATATAATTTGGTGCCACCCCAATGACACTTTTTCCTGGACTCTTTCAATCTGCAAAAATGTTAGATGAGACTAACTATCAAATAATCAATCATGACCTTGCAAGAGATTTGAGAAGAACATAGAGGAACAAATGTTTGACTACACTTTTGTCATATTACTTTGGCTTCAAGTCTTTGGAGCCATCTTACCTTCTCAAAGTCAATATGCGACATGTGGAGGGACCTACACATGCTGATGTGGGTGGTTGTTGGCATTCACAAATGTGATGTTGAGGTTGTTCTCAAAACCTATCATACACTCATGCTTCACCCACTCTCTTCAATGTTGTATGCAATGCCCCAAGTTGGAGATTTTCTTCTGGCCACAAACAGGATGGCAAGTCCAACCATTGCACCTTATTATTTTACAACGTTTGTCCTTTGAATGATTAAAAAAAAAGACTAGTCCATTTTGGATTTTCGAAACGCCTTCCTAAGTTCATTGTCAATTAGAAATGTTTCATCCTCCTTTCCATAATCTTTTCCACATCAACCATATTAAACACGTTTCAAATCCTTTAAGTAATAATGGGACCCAAGTGAAATTTCACCAGACGTTTAAGAACATTGTTCACATCCCCAAATGAAAACGAACTGATCCAAGAAACTTTCAAGCATGAGCATGGGAAGAACTTCTAGCACATCTTCAAGTTTCATATAAGACCAAATTGTGATATGAAACTTTTGAAATGCCTTACTCAATAAATTTTCCATTTTAGCTTTGACTCCCACTTTGGTCTTATTGACACTTTTTCCAAGCACTCTAGCATTCCCTTGCAAAATAGCCAAAGGTGGGGAATAACACAACATGCCATTCATGCTAAAAACCAACAATTTTTTAGCCTCAAGAGATGACGAACGTAGACACAAACGCATTGAACTACTTTTGACCACTATAGTCGACTTGGATGAGACATTGAACTAAAACAACAAAAAAAATTAGCTAGCAAAATGAATTAAACATGTGGGAAAAGATAATGTGCTATCAAGATTTATGATAATAAATTGAGAGTGAAATGTCCATGTGCCAACAATAAATATTTTTCTACGTTAAATATATCAATAACAATATGCAAGAAAACATCAGGTGACCATTAGGCAACCTAACAATAGATGGAAGAAAATGATACTCAAAAAAATCATTTAAATACAAAGGAACTATTGACCTATGTGCATGAGGTGCATGATGGCCACCAAGCCATTTGCATTGAAATTTCAAAACAATTTATGAGAGATTAACAATAGGTTTACGAAATGCCCAATTATCAAATCAACATTAGTGAACACTTGTGGGAGAGAAAGTCATGTGGAACAACCTTTGCATTGGACTTTAGCACATAAGGCAAAAAAACAACTAATAAAGATAAAGCATGCACCCATCACAATTCAAGTTAGTAAACCATCCATACATAATGATCCCATAATAAATAAATAAAATAGTTCGTTTCTTTTTATTTAGAGATCTTGATTTCACTTTGTTACAAAACGTTTCATCACATTTTGTAGGACATAGAGCAATCGATTTTGCATACCGAAGGTCATCAAGAAACACATCTGTAATGTTATTAAAAGGATTCAATTCTACAAATTTATAAACTCGCATTCTACATGAATGTAAAGATTCCAAATAAAGAATAACAGTTTGGAGCATTTAATTAGCATCATTATGTGACCCGTAGAATATCTCAAAAAAGATGGCATTAAAAGGAGGATTAAACAAATTCTTGTGAGGCGTATCATCTATCAACAAGGTTCTCAAATGTCATATTAGGAAAGTGAACAAAGAAATTGAGAAGGTTTTTATGGAAAACTAGCTTTTCCAACTTCGTAGGCAAGAAATGATCATTTTTGAAGCAGAACAACTGGTCCACTATCTTAAAGGATTCCAATTTTCTCATTGATAATTTCTAAGTTCCTTGAAAATTTTCTTTTCATCGCCAAGGACCATATGTACACCATAAATTTTTTTACACAAACAGATAGAATTCCTTAAGGCTAACCCTCATAACTATTAAGAGAGTTTTAGTTTGACCTTCATTTGTAACAACAAAAACACCATTCAGGGCGAAAATCAAATGATAGTCACTCACCTCCAGCAAAGGATATTTTTCCTGCAAGGTATGTGCAGGGAAACTAGAAGTCATTATCATTTCTTGCACATCACCCTTGGTGAAACCTAAAGTGGCAACATATTCACCAAATTCAAAATCCTTGGAATCTTTTCCAAAACAAGCTCTAAATGTGGAGCTTCATCAACAAAATTGAAAACGTTTACAATTTCTTAACAACTATAATTGGCAAAATTGGAAGTTGTTGCACTTTCTTGCAAAATACCAAGCTTCGTAATTGGAAAAAACAAACAAAAGCCCACATCATGCAAAGCTTCCATGCCACTAGCTACAACTAATTGCATTTCATTTTTGGAGCAAAAGGATGTCAATACATCAATGGGCCTGAACTCCAATTGGTCCACAAGTCCAACACAATAATATCCCACTTTACATCATTTAGTGTTGCATCTGCAACATCAAATTCACTAGAACAAGCTTCAACTAATTCCATTGAAATATGAACAATGAATACAAAACATACTTTAACTGATGGTTCAATCCACATTTTCATCATATCAATTGCAAAAGAAAGAATCCACAAAAGACAGGAGCCCACCTTCAATTATTTATCCTTTCACCTAGATTTTTTAAATAGGAAATCAACACCTTTTCCACATGTGAGGCACAAATCTGTACCCAAGAATCAAAAGCATTTATAGCAATAGAATTTAAAACATTATTAAATTTAACAAAATGAACATTTCAATAGCAAATATCTAGCACACCTAAGTGATTATCGAAAGAACAATACTCAAAAAGACAGTATCAGATGTTGGTAGGGAAACATTGGACAACTACACAATTGAAACATAATCTCCCAGCGGGCACAAAGTAATTGCAGGAATTCCAATTACTAGAAGGCTAGCAAGCAATCAAGGAACAAATAATCACCTAGCAGTTGCTAAGCGATCGAAGGATAAACAATGACCTTACGGTCGTTAGGTGATCAATGAACAAAAAATCAGCTAATGCTCGCCAGGCTATTGATGGAAAAAAAATCCCCTAGTGGTCGCTAAGCAATCAATAGACAACCAATTGCCTAGTAATCATCAAGTGATTGATAGACAACCAATCGCTTGGCAGCCGCCAGGCAATCAATGGACAAACAATCGCGTAGCAACCACCAAGTTATTGATAGAGAAATAATTACCTAGCAATCCCCATGCAATAAACGCAAAAACACACACCTCAGGGCTTTAACAAAATAATCAAATTAAATGCAGTGAAAAGAATATATACAAAGGTATCATGTAATAAAACTAGACATTTTAATAAAGTTGTTTTACAAATTTATAAAATGATTAAATGATTAAGAGAATGTACAAGGTGTCAAAATGATTAAAAGTTATTGAGTTTAATTAATCACCCATTTTCTCTATTGGATCTTGTACTCGACTTACAAAATTATATGGACTCAAAAGAACTACATGGAGGTCGACACATCGTAATTCTTCACCAGTTTTTTATTATCTTCATTTAAGGCCACCACATTTAGCCTAGATGAGGAAGTTATTGATGTATTGATGACAAATGTGTTGATTGATGGGAACACATCCTCGTCCTTTGGAGGATCCTCTTGCTCATGGTTAGTGAGTTCTTCACTAGACTCCCTTGATCTCGCAACTTTGAACATCAACATTTTTTAGATTTTTCCCCCAAGATTAACCCTTTTTTTTCGAAACCTAAGTCTTATTATTGGATACTTTTCTATTATTACTTCCCCTTGCGACATAGCCAACTTTCTTTTTATTCACTTTCGATGGGTTCGAGTTCTCCAACATTTGGGACAAATTAGCTCCACCTTCTTTGATAGGGACAACAACTTTTTGCTTTTCTTTGTCCTCCACATTAGTTTTTTGTGTTCCTTGGGTAAGCATTAACATAGGCTTTAATGGTTGCGTTCCCGTGTTCCTAATCCCAACGCTTGTTAGCATGCGAAAACATATTGATGCCATCATTTCACACTAGTTTTCTTCCAAGTCATGAGGAATGAATTCCAACACTTTACATTTATTCTCTTGAGGAAAAAATAGGCTGTTAAAAAAATAATCCTCTTAAGACAACAAATTTCCATAAAAAAAATATTTCAGGAATAAAATCAAGATCCATGTGTTTGACTTATTAAACAAACATACATGAGAACACCTCTGCCAAAGACACTCAGACAAACCATCCCGCTCAAGATTACCACCTGAAAGATTTGAAAAACAACTTCTAGAGAAACCTTTTGTTGATATAGCTGCCAATCCTTTGGAAAAGAAAAATCTCAACATTCCACGAATGTTACTAATTTGTTGTTTCCCAAAATTTTGGGACATACATTTGTTCCAATTTTACATGGAAACAAATAAGCAAACATTAGCATAGGAATGTTTGATATTGTCGTCAAGGAACGTGGAACCTTTGCTGGCCTAGCCATGTATTGCCCAAATTCAAATCAAATTTTTGTAACAAAAGTGGATTTGCACACAGTAGTTAGTAGGCTTTTGAAATATTCACAATCGTAACTACAGGCAATGACTTTGAACATGGTCCTTGCATTCAAAAGCCCTAGAAGAAAGGACTCCTAATCAAGGAATTTCTAATTATTGGAACATCTTTCGTGTTGTGAGTTGTACAAATGACGACAATGGTCATTGTTGCGTCATCCATCAAAAACAATGCACAAGATTCCTTGTTGATAACATCCAACAAACCCACCATGTTCACAACTCTATAATATTTATAATGAGTGTCCAATAGAATTGCCTCTATTACATTGTCCTCTAGAGTTCCACTTTGGATCCATTCCTCCAGAGCCTGCTTAAATCCTACAAGTGGGGCCTCGTCTAAAGGATTGAACTTCAACTTTTTTAAGTAAAAATCATCATTTAATTCCAAATCCAAAATTGAGAATAACATCTTGTCAAACTTGTGCTTGTTCTTCAATGCATGCCACTTTTTGTCTGAATATGGCTTTTGATTATTGGTAATTGGCTTTAGATGTCCAAAATGAATCATAATTTCATTCTAGATCATAGCCTTTCACTTTAGTAGCCTTGTGAACTCACACATGGATATAAGGTTAGGTCTCCCCCCTTACGCTAGATGCTTTTTAGGTGTTATTGTTTTTAAAAGAATCCCCTAGCCAATTTCTTGAATTATTTTTCCTTGAGGTTTGCCAAGCAACCAAAAGCAAATTTTCCAATTTTTTTTGGTGGACGTGCTAGCACATCTCTAGATCCATTAAGGATGTTGCACTTCTTCCATTCAAGGAGGACACTTTGCCATAACTAGAAGACTACATCTATCAATAGAAGGATATTCATGCATTCTTTTGTTGATTCAACATTCAGAACAAGCTTGAATGTTTCTTCAAATTTTTGCAACACATTTCATAACCACAACAAAACTTAGAAATATGATTTAAAAACATACAATATCACAACTTTGTATGGAAATTAATCATCTAGTATTGATACCTTATATTCCTTAGTATGTTGAAAAGCTGCATCTAAATTCAAACAAGGCCTTTGGTATGCATCCCATATCTTTTGTGCATGAACAAAATTTTCCCTGTATGAAGGCTTTGTGTTGAGGTCACAATCCTTGTTTAATATTTTGGAAAGCTCGCACATCTTCACAAAGTCTATGTACCATACTACAATAATTTGGAACTTGTTGTATATCTCTTGAAGTCGGGGCCTCATATTGGGGTTGCGTACAAGTTCTCATTAAATCCGAAAATGAGATTCCACTTTCAAGTTATTATTTTGGAATTTTCATTGCACACCATAAAACAAGAAATACAAGGAATTAGGGATGTAACCGACACACCTTTGGAATAATGATTGTGTGTTGCCTACGAACAAACAAAAATTGATTATCTTAAATATCCTCCCACTTCTTCAGCTTGCAAGGAGTGATATATTCGGCATTATGTGGGTCCTCAAGGATCGCAAAAATGGGCACCTTGTTGTCAAATTTATTATATTGTGTGATTATTTTTTTAATCTCATCCTTGTGGATATCTAAAAATGGACAATAAACAATGTTGGGTGGTGTTCTCTTGAAACAATGAACATCAATGGAAACACTTGGAAGCGAGTCATTTCTAAAAGGAAAGCAACCAAAAACTCATTGCCCAACCTGTTGTCGACGAATCAGCACTCTATCGTGTCGAATCCTTTATCTTCTTTCCAAACAACTAGTTTTGTCAAGATTTTCTCTTTCTTTTCAACTTATGTTTTCTTTTTTTTGTTTTTTTGTTACGCGAGGGCCATTAGACCCCTTGAAGTTCATGAGTGCGTGGTTTGAGCCCCTTTGAAACTCCATTTATGATTCATCTTGTTCAATCTTCAGTAATTTGACGAACTCATTTCATTTTATGACAACGTTGTGCGATGTTTTGTCCTTCGTGTTTTTCATTAAAAAACCTTTTTCAATTAACATTGGGGCAAGCTCATTAGTAATTTTGTTTATTGAGCAAATGAAGCCTACCAATTTCTTCTTCTGTGGGTCCTTTAGCATGACAACGACCATGTCTAAGTCATGAACCCATGCCTTCAGATCTTGCATGGGCATGTTCTTCATTGAGTCTTGGTTTCCATTTTTGATAAAATGGAATTCAATGAATGTATTAGGCTGATTTAGTTGCCTTGCCGCCCAAGCGGTTACTTTTGAAGTGAAGGACCATATTATGAACTCAACTTCTGGATACATATCATGGACACCAAAGTACTCATCAACAACCTTCTTCATCAATGGTGGAATGTACTTATCATAAGTAACAATTAGCCTTGTTCGTTGACTATTTTAATAAGGAAACGATTGGCAACCACCATGCATATTTCACTAGATGATCTTGAGAAACATATGGCAGGCACCAAGTGATTTCAGTGTGTCTTCTTGAGGAACGCTTAACAACTGCCAAACGTTTCTCAATGCATTTTCTTGAGGATCGCTTGGCTATTGTTAGTTATTTTTCTATGTAATTTCTTGAGAAACACCTAGAAATTGGCATGTGTTTCTTAGTGCAACATCCTAAGAAACGCTTAGTGGCTTCTAAGCAAATCTAATTTCATGATTTTGAAAAACACCTAATGGCCATTAGGTTTTTCTAAATCTATATCCTTGAAAAACGCCTAGCAGTCGCCAAATGCTTTTAAGTCCATCTTCTAGAGAATCGCCTTGTGGCCACCAAACATTTTTTAGTTCATTTTCTTCATAAACATTTAACAACCGTTAGGCATTTCTTAATCCATCTTCTTGAGAAACACCTGGTGGGCCACCGAACATTTCTCAGTCCATCTTCTTGAGAAATGTTTATTGGCTACTAAGCACTTCTCTGTGTATTTTCTCAAAAATTGCCTAGTAACCACCAAGCATTTTTCATCTTATCTTTTGGAAAAACATTTAGCGGTTGTGAGGCATTTTTTAATCTATTTTATGGAAAAATGTTTAGTAGCCACCAAGCATTTTTTAATGCATCTTCTTCAAAAACACTTGGCATCTAATAGGCATTTTTCAATGCATCTTTGTCAGAAATGCATGGCAACCACTAAGCATTTCTTAGTGCATCTTTGTGAAAAATGCTTAATAGTCACTAATCATTTCTTAGTGTATTTCAATGAGAAACACTTGGCAACCGCCAGGCATTCTCATTAAGATTATTTCGTTATTATCATTAATGAAATTGAAATGTGTTGGAGAACTTATAATGCTTCTATCGCCATTTTTTCAAATTTATCTTACTAGTGTGTTTTTTCTGCTACTCATGAGACATTTTGGATTTGCTTTACAAAAATCCAAATTATAGAAAAAAATAATGAACGAAAATATGAATATAATACACAAAATTTGCATGTAATCGTGTGGAGAGATGTAATTACAATTATGATTGTTGTGGATGTTGTCAAATGCATATACTCATGCTGAAAGTTACACTATTTCATAATAATATACAAACTAGTGTAAGAACCAAGACATAAAGTACATGATTGGATTACAGAAATCAAGATTTATACTAACACAAATAGAAGAGAACTGGAGATAGATAACACTCAGAACCATTTACACCAATTGATGGACTTTGATAGACAATAACACGAGAAATGCTAATGGAAATATTTTTGACATTGCTTTACACATGTATTAAAGATGTGTGATGAAAATGTGTATGATAATGAAATATAAGAGGAAATATAAGGACACAAGGAATTGCAAACACAAATTGAAGGTTTTAATAAGTAGAAAATAAAGAGGCACACAAACATAATACACACAAATATGATCCACAAGTAAAAATATAATGATAAGCAATCACATGGACACTCAAATAGCCTAACAATCCTTCATAGATTCACAAATGAGTGGATACAAGAATTCAGGACACATAGACACACAAACACATTGACACACACATACACACATACACACATTGACCCACACAAACACACAAACACATACGGACACACATGGACACATAGATACATAGGGACAAACCAACACACATAAACACATAAACACACATATACAAATAAACCCACACAAACAAACACAAGCACATACGAACACACATGGACACACATACATGCACAGACACACATGGACAAACCGACACACATAAACACACACGAAAACACAAACACACCCAGACACAAGTGCAAGGAGAATGAGGTACAAACACACATAGTACATGGAAGAAATAATGTAAATGGACTGTAGAATTGGACAAACCATTGAAATTGGGAAAAATTTGAGGATGGGATTCTATAATTGATTATGTACAGTGCTAGATGTGTTTTAAATTGTTAATTATGTTTAATCTTTTTTTTTGGAGTCTACAAAATAAAAAAGACTAGTTTTATTTTATTTGTAGTTTTCTAGGTCTCTTTTTGGACATGTAACATATGCACAAAAGTTTTGTTACTATTGTTTTGCACAATAAAGGGAATAGATGAGCACAAAAGGGAAAAATGTCTACCTATTTATTGTCTGTGCATGGTGAAGAAAGTGATTGTGAAAAGGTTTTCAAAAGATTTGGTTCCTGAAACTCTAAATTACCAGGATTAAAAGTTGGAAATCTTACTTGGCAATGGAAGAGTTGGGGGAGCATTGTTGAGTGCTTTCCTTTGTGGTGTTGAGCGTTTTTATTTGCAATGTTGAATGGTTGATGTCACATTGATATCTTTTCGCATTTGCTTTTAGCAAGTTTTCAATGTTTTACTTGTTGAGTTTGGCTTCATTGAATAACCTTAAGATGAGAAAGAGACACGAAAAGAGAAAGGTTGAGGGAGAGAAAGACATCGAAAGAGAAACATTATGAAAAAAAAAGGACGTGATAGGGAGAGCTTGAGAAAAAAAAATGTGACAAGAAGAAAAGTACAATAGAAAAAAAATGTGTAAGTGCGAGAGAGAAATATGGAGGGAACAAGAGAAATGAGGAGACAAAAATTGAATGAGAAAGAGACACAACCTTAACTATTGTCTTGACTTTGAGTTTCATCCAACTTTTGGATGAATTTTTTTTTTATCTGATTATGAGTAAAAAAAAACATCAACATGATGTCGGTATGACATTCTTTATTGGGTTGATTTTCTATTGAGAAAAAGATGGATATTTAATGAAGATGACATCCAACAGTTGGATGATTTTTTGTTTATGGAAAAATACCATGCCTTTTGGATGTAAAGAAATGTGAAGAATAAGGATTTTTTTATTTTGTGAGAAAATATAATTCAACTTCATGGAAGAAACTAAAAAGTAAGGATACTTTTGTTTTTTGGAGAAATAACTATCCACATTCAAGGAAAAATACATGAAAAATAAGGATATTTTTTCTTTGTGAGAAAAAAATTATCACATATTAAGGAAATTAAAATGAAAATTATGGATGATTTTTCTTTATTGGAAAAGCATTATCCATGGGTAAAGAAAATATAATGAGAATTATGGATGATTTTTCTTTATGGGAATGAAATATTTGGCATCCACCTTGAAGGCTTAAAGAATAAAATAATAAAAATTTTAATTTATGAATTAATACTCTTTACCATTTTACAACCTATCCAAAAGGTGTTATGTTTTTGGGTATAGGGTAGGAGTTTTAAAGAGGTTGAGATTTTGGGCTTTTGGGTTTATTGTGTAATGTGATTTTATAGGGTTTTGTGTTTAGGGTTTGGTTTGAGTGTATCATGGATTTAGGTTTAAGGACTTAATCTTGTGTTATGGCATGATTTAGGGTTTAGGGTTTTAAGAAAGCTTTTGGAGGATTATGGTTTAGTGTTTAGATTTTAAGAAGATTTTTGATGTATAGGGGCATTTAAAGGCTTTAGGGAAAGATCCAAAGGATTAGGGTTTAGGGCTTTATCGAAGGTTTTCAAAGATTAAGGTTTAAGGTTTTATGGAAGGTTTTGTAGGAATATGGTTTAATGTTTTGAGGGTTTAGAGGTAAATTAGGGTTTATGGTATTTAGGGTTGCAAGGTTTCAAGGAGATTAATGGTTTAAATTTGGCACTAGGTTATAATGAAGTTTTGGAGGGCTTGTAAAACCTAGTATATTAATTTGATGGTCCTATTCACATTATAAATAGGAATGTATGTGTTTCATTTCCATGGGCAAACAAATTATACATTAAATTAGTGATGAATGATAGTTATAAATGGTAATAGGACTATCCTTTGAAAGGAAATGATTTATTCTCTATTATTTCATTACCTTCTACATGAACTTTTGAGATCTAATTCTACTAAATTTATATAAGTAGTTGTATTAAAGTTTATAAGTGATAATAATTGGTTTGGAAAGTAAAATTGATTTGCATTCAATTTCCCCGCCTTCATGAGAATGGTTTATTTACTACATGAGGATTGCAATTTCACCACTCTACATTATTATTTCAATGGGTTCCCACCGATGGGAAAGGCCAAAGCCTACATCCACCTCTAACTAAATGTATTGGTGTTTTTGTCCCATTAATAAAGCTTGCACCTTCAAAACATCTAATGTTATTAAATGTCTTTCCTTACCTTGGATTTTGCTTCTTATGGGCACATGGTAAATTTGTTGAAGAAGAGTCCAAAAGTTTAGCTAGTAAGTTAATGATGAACTACTTAAAAGTTTCAACATATTCAATAGATGAATTTAAAAGTCTTAAAGTGACATATAGAGTGTGTCATATTCTTGGCCACCACCTCAATCTTTTGTAATGTCATGCATTGGATCCAAATAGACCAATGAAATTTACCCCAACACTCACAATGTTGTCAATTTGATTCCCAACATAATGAATGATTGATTTCTATATACTAATATTTGATTGGAATTCACTGACAAATTGAATTACAATTTTTAATTTTTTTATTAATAACAATTATAATTTGTATCCCATTTTCTTACCTCATTAAATGATCCATCAAAGAGATTTTTCCAATGTTTTGTTTAGAAAACTTGATCCTAACCACCAATTTTTTTGAAAAGTTCAAAGTTAACAATTTAATCCAGAATTAATTAAATACAATACAATTAATTAAACATGGCCAAAGACAATTATTATTGCGGCTAGAAACATAGCTAAACATCATGATGGTTAAATAATTACTACCGGTTATATACAATTAATATACTTAATAACCTATTTCCTAGGGAACCTATTAGGTTCTTATTATGTATAAATGGATCATAAATCAATTATATCTAATTGAATAAATTAATCATATTGAATATGAAGTCTAAACTTAATAATAATAATCTAATTATTTTAATTTAATTTGAATAATAATAAATATTAAAGTATTAACTATTGACAAATTAAAAAGTTCTACTTGTTGTTAAGTAATCTCCAACTCCACTTGCTTTTTCCGAACAAGATTGTTTTACTACACTTGAGGTCTCAAATATGTAGGATAGGTTTCAGATATATTGCCATTTAAAGTAATGTTAACAACATTATTATCTAGATTCTAATGAACCTTGGAAGAAAATATTCAATTTGAAGTGTTTATGGTTAGTGCTGGCTAGGTTTGATTATATGGGGCTTGTGGAAGCAGAAACAAAAGGTGATTCACACGAACTAGGAAAAGGTTGAAAAAAAGTTATAAAAAGTTTTTGGTGTTCTTAGGGTAGCCTATGTGTTGTTGAGGAATATATGACAAGTTATGTAAGCAAGTGCTCAGGGGGGGGGGCGGAAATTTGCTATGTTACCCTAAATGAGGATGCATAGCTATGTTGAATTTGGTTTTAGACTCTTATGTAAACCCAACTAGTGAATAATTTAATTTTTGCAATAATTGACAATTGTCAAAAAAAATTATAACATGCTGGATCAAATTTTGATAAATGGGGAATGAAGGAAATTTGGGAGTTGGATCCTATTTGTAGATTAGTGGCACATGAGTTGATAGAAGAACTAAAATAGTTATATGCTTACTCATATTATTAATCGTGTTAATGCCGGTCACATGCATCCAGATGTTTTGACATTTAAAGGTAAAAGCATCCACCTTGAAGGAAAAAAAAAAATTATAAAATGTGATTTATGAATTAATACTTTTTACCAATTTTGAGATCTGATTTTACTAAATTTATATGAGTAGTTGTAGTAGAGTTAGTAAGTGATAATAATTGGTTTGGAAAATAGAATTAATTTGCACTTGATTTCCTTGACATTGACTTCATGAAAATGGTTTATTTATTATTCAGCGATTATAGTTTCACCATTCTACATTATTATTTCAATGGGTTCCCCACGATGGGAAAGGCTAGAGTCTACATCCACCTTTAATTAAATGTTAATTTAAGTCTCAATGTATTCAATAAGTGAATTCAAAAATCTTAAAGTGACATACAAAGTGTGTCATATTCTTGGCCACCACCTCAATCTTTTGTAATGTCATGCATTGGATTCAAATAGACCAATGAAATTTACCCCAACCCATGTCAATTTGATTTCCCAACATAATGATTGATTGATTTTTATATAATATTCAATTGGAATTCATATTGAGTTACATAATAATATGATTTTAAACCTTGTTGTTTTTTATTAATAATATGTTAGTACATCTAAGTTACACTTATAATTTGACATATTATCCCATTGTTTGTTAACATTTAAATCAAATTTATTAATGACATACAAATATCAAGATCATAATTTAATATTAATATAGTATTAATTATTATTATAAATTTTGGTTATTAACAATTGAAATCATATACATGTTCAAGCATCTAAAATCATTCACATAATATTAAGTCAAAGCTAAACATGGCCAAAGACAATTATTATTGTGGCTAGAAAAATGGCCAATTTACATCATACTAGTTAAATAATTATTCCCTATTAATATACAATCGTACTTAACCTATTTCTTAAAGAGCCTACTAGGTTTTTATTATGTATAAAGGGATCATAAATCAATTATATCTCTAAATAACTCATATTGAATATGAGGTATTATTAAACTTAATATTAATCTAATTAATTTAATTTAATTTGAGTAATAATAATAAATATTAAATACTATCTTTTTGAAATTATTGTATACATTTATTTTTATGCATATATTAATCTAATATATTATTGTAATAATATATTTTTTACACGTGCAAAATTCATACAAAGTGTATTTAATTATTTTCATATTTAATTTAATATGATATTAATTTTTTATTATAAAAATAAATTACATATTTCCCACCCTTACATTTTTTATTTATTTTATAATTGTAATATAAAATTTTATTTATTAGATAATATCATACTATTACCATTAAATTTTATTTCAACATTGTATAATAATATTTAATTTATTCACACCAATGAATATTTAAAATGGATTGTATATCAAGACTTATAATATTTTTTAAAATTTTGATATTAAAGGTTTTTATATTACCTATATGTATAGCAATTTTTTTCTTTTTGGCAAAACATCATGAATGAAAGGAAAAAAAAAAATAGCCTAGTTTTGTTTTCCTAGAATTACCTTATTAGCTACAAGTTCTTTTGTCCTCCATCCCCTCTTAGGGGTATTCATGACAACGTGGGCTAACTTTTTTGGGGTGTGATGGAGGTGAACTCACACTTTAATCCTCTCACATGCAAACATATCAAAAAGATCTACTTGTTGTTAAGTAATCTGATTCCACTTGCATTTGGTTTCGCTACAAAATGCAGGTGCAGTTCACTAATCCCCATTCACTAGACCATTGAATTCCCTTAAAATCTAGTGAAATCACTTGGCGTAAAGGGACATTTTTTGTTATAGTATTTTAGACAATTTTATAAAACCTAGCTAATGAATAATCCAACTTTTTGCATTAATTGACAATTATTAATTTTTAGCATAATATGCTAGATCAATTGATAGAGGGGGAATGAAGGATTTGGAGTTCGATCATGTTTGCAAATCAATGGTGCATGAATTGATAGAAGAGTTGAAATAGTTACATCATGTGTATGCTTACTCATAATCGTGATGGTGTTAGTCACATGCCTGCACATAAAATTTTGACACATTAATGTTGAGTGTGGTTTGGAGAATTCCATAAGATTTTCATATTATATAACATCATGCTTATAGTGCCACATACACCTAGTATATATTAGGCAGTAGTAGCAAAATGTGGTTTGAAAGCACCAACATTCCATCAAATTCTATCACACAATAACATGTTTAAAGACCATTTGATAATTGTATAAAAGTTCCTTTTACAAGTCCTATATTAATATTTAAAAGCTAGTTTTAAACTTAAAAACCAAAATCAGTTAATCAATGTATAATATAAAATTAACATCATCGTTAATACCCATTTAAAATTAAATGGGTGTATTATTTAGTATCATTTTACATGACAATAGGTTTTTGCATTGTACAAATTATTGATATTCTCATATTGATACTAGCTTGAAAATGCCACATTGATCTACCCTAAACCATTTCTGATTTTTTGTAGGTCTAATTGCCCCATAGACACCTAATGAAGCACAATGGCAAGATTGGCATAGAAGTGACAATGCAAGGAAGACACAAAGAAGTCAAACACATGAGAGTGTGTGTTACTAAAGGTAAAAAGATCAATGGGTCGCCTAGAATAAGCATTGGGAATGGATGGAAAGAGTTCAAGATAACTAATGAGTTGAAAATAAAGGACAACCTTTCACTGAAAGTAGTTGTAACAATGAAAATTTGTAATGAGTTCTTGCATTTTGAAGGATATTAAGTTGAAGGATAACTTATTTACAACTTTTTTTCAAATCTGATTTAACACCACAATGTGCATGAATATGGCTAAAGAAAAGTCATTGTTTTTAAATATTTGATTACAAATGAAAAAACTTGTTTTTGACCAATATTTGTGAATTAAGGGGCACCCACCAAAATAGTGGGCATCCACATCAAAACATGATTATATTAACCATGATTGACAGGCTACTAGAATTTAAGTGGGCTTTCATATCAAAATAAGGAGTCAAAAAATGAAATATTAACCATGTAGGTTAAATTCTAATATATTTCAAACAACATCAATGTGGGAGAAAAGGGATAAAGAGGGATGATTGCCATCTTGTGTTGAATTTGGAATGTTGGTCCTCTACTTGAGTGACCTTAAAGATACTAGTTCAAAACTTAACATGAAAGGACAAAGGCACGCCCAAAAACAAGGTGACTTAAAAGATATTATATTTATTGTATGACTAATGTTGAATCAAGTCATTGATTTTGTCATTAACACTATAACAAATTTGGGCTAATATGCTATGAGGGTTTCATAAAATTCATAAAACCTAGTCGCACAAAAAGGTACTTAGGGCATGCCCATTGCCATGTGCATGACATTGGGCCTTCATGGCAACCACGTATGACCCTAGTATCATTCACATGTAAATTGCCATGTCATTGCTATGTCACAACATGATTCATAGTGGACATTTTTTGATGGTCAAATCTCCATTAACAAAGGATATACCACAAAATAAAATAAAATAATAACCATGGATTGCAAATTTTATTTTACATGTGTTGTAATATATTATTACACAATTATATTAGATATTTTTAAAGTGTAAAAATGAATAAAAATTATAATTAAAAAAAATTCCTTAAGGCTTGGAAAATATTCTTCATAACTTTAATATGCCCCATTTATTTGACCTTTAATTTAAATGGAATAATATTCTTCTAATATTACTAACCAAATATCATATATGAAAATATTCCATACCAAGGATTTGGGCAAATGTTAATGATAATAACTAGTTTGCTAAATTCCATAAAATTTGCATAGTTTTGAAATTGAAGGGGGTGAAGAGTGTGGATGAAAGGGTCTATTGGGATATTATAAAATTGAAGGGATAATACTATGTGCACCAATTTTCAACCAGTTTTTAGTCCTTTTTCCATTTAGTTTGTTTTGGTCTCCTAATTTCTATGTGAAATAACACATCTTTAATTAATTTAAAACTTTACAAAAGTCCAAAAATCCAAACAATAATTTTACAATGTTATATTTATTCAGACTTTCAATTATAAATCATTTGGTGGACACCAAGACTAGAAGGGAAGGCTAAAAAAAATTTTAAAAATTTGGCCTTATGGGTATGTCCTCAAATCTATTTATGAAGGAAAAAATAAAGTTCAAAAATAATAATATGTAGGATTATTGATCAAGATTTATTGCAGCAAGAATAATTTGATCTAATTTGAAAAATAAGGTGCAATACTCACATTGTGTAATAAGTTTAGTGTAATATGACATTAAGCTTTGAAAGAAAAAACTTCAAAGTTGTGTGCTAATTTTTTCTCTAGTGGACAAGTTGAAATCAATGATGAGTTTATGATGATGTTGATGAGTCATAGTTTGATGATGAAAATAATAACATGGTGTGTGTGTTACAATCTAGGCTAAGAAAATCGTAGATTTGACAACATGTTAAGCTTTAAAAAAATCTAATTGTGCAAATGTTCTATTACTTATAGTTGTTGATTCTTTTTTATCAGCAATAATTATGTAAATAAAACATTAAATTTTCACGATTAGATTTTTTAAAAATTCTATAATGTAATTCAATCTATAATTTATCTTCAGTTGTCATTTCAACATGTACATCAAATTGTTAAGTTGTTGGTATTAAGAAGAATATGCAACCGTAAACTCAGAAAACAAACAAAATCTTGAAAAAATTAGTAAAAAATGCAACAATTTTGATTTCTATTGGGTAAAATGCCTTTAACATATAAAAATGAAATGCAATAATATACACAAAAAAATTATATATATTGTTGCATTCCATTTTTTGTGTGTTGAAAACAAACATATATATAGACACATAAAAACCAATTAACTAATTAAACTAGAACTATATATTTTAGTTTCAAATTCATATTTGACTTTTTTTGAAATAAAAGGAAAACACATCCAAACATAATATTCACATGAAACATACACACGAGACACCCACATGAACCATTCACATGAAGCAATATAAACACTTACACTCACATTCACAAAAAATTAATCACATTAAAATATGTACCACACACTAAAATATCTATGATGTACATATGATGACATACAATTTTGTGTATTTTTTTCAACACACATCCAAATGATTATAATTTTGAGAGTTGTCGTAATATATACCACACACCAAAATATTTATGACATACATGTGATGACATGCAATTTTATGTATTCTTTTCAGCACATTTTTTAAAAATACGTCTAAATAATAAAAAACACAAATAAATGCAAACACACATCCAAATACATATATATACAAACATATACAACCACACATTTATACATACATATATATAGATGCATAGATACAACCTAGTCTACATATAATTTATAGATTTATAATGATTTGGTTGATTTGAATGCCAATTTCATTCAAACTATGAATTTGAACCTATTAATACAACAATGATTTTTAAGCAAATCCAATATTATGAAATATTACCATAGTAATGGAAGAAAATTATTTAATTATTTATTCAACCCTATAAATCAATTTTCAACAGTAAACTTTATAATTCATCTTTAAACCATAAACCCTAAATTTAAGCTCTATACATTAAACTCTAGAAACATTAAATAAATATCTCAAATATGAACCACTTAATAAGTATTTTACTACCTTTTGATTATTTATCAAGGACTAGTGTATCTTTGAATGATAAATTAAATAACTTTTTAGCTTTAACTTAGTATTGATTTTGAGTTCATGAACATGGACAATTTAGTACAAATTTGATAATTACATAATAACTAATTATTGATGTTTTACTATGTAAACTACACTTAAATATATATTAAAACTTGTTATGAAATATTGAGTAGTCATTAATTAATTCAAAGGTATGTTTAAAAAATTAATTTGTAGAATTGAATACCCATTTATTACTCAGAAATAATTATTCAAAAATCTAAATAAAAGCACCCCACCACTTTGCAGAATAATATGGTTCCAAATGGATTTAACATCTATCCTTGAACTTCCATGGAATTTTTTGTTAATGTGTATAACAACATTTGAACTTCAAAATTTTTCATAAGTAGAGTTAGTATGTACCTAATTAGGTAGATAAGTAGGTACACATGCCTACCTACCTATGTCTTTAAATGTTCATACCTACTTATGTAAACCATAAATAAATCATAAAATTATTTTAAAATGTAAATAGGTAGGTAAATAAATAAATAGATTATAGGTAGATAAATAGGTAGATAAATAGGTAATTTAACAATAGGTAGGTAGGACATTAATAGGTATATTGCAGGTAGGTACAACATAGGTAGGTAGCTAGGACATATTGAAGTAAATAGGTAAGTATGTGTTAGCAAAATAGATAGTTAGGTAACTTAGTAGGGTACATTCATATTATAAAAAACCAAGGATTGTGCTGATAGTCTTTAATTTTTGTAAGTCCTAATTTTGAGAAATCACAATTAAATGTTCAAAACATTAAAATTAAATTGCTTTGTTGCATCATGTTTTAAAATGAATGAATTTTCACCCCCAAGAAATTTGTGTAATTTCCAAGGTGTTTTAGTGGTTGAAAAGTAGTGGAAAAGGAGGTGTTGACAACTAATTTTAATTTCACTCATCCTTAATTGTATGTCAATGTTAACCATTCATCTTCCAAATTTATGGAAAAACATAAATGGATGAACCTAAGAGCATGACATGAAAAAAAAATGAAAACATGCCCTTAATTGTTCTTATGTGGATGTGTTTTTATTATTTTAAAATGTGCTTATCACCTTTAAAAAATCAAAATAAAAAAAACTTCCTTAAAAACAAATGTTTTCTTTTGCTTAAAGAAAGGCAATGTTACATTTTCATGTCAAATTATATGTAATTTAAGGTCAATTGCAAATTTGGGTATACATTACATGGGCAAAATTTGAATATAATGATTAACATTACAAATGCATTGAACCTAATGTAGAATGAATATTGAAGGTTTGAAGTAAAAAATTAGTTGTTTAGTCAAAAATAAAGTGAAATCCATTCAATACCCATTCCAAAATCTTAGGAATTAAACTTGGATTCAATATTGTTTTACAATATGGGATTGGACGTTGATGAAATCATAAGATCATCCATCTAGAAGTTAGGGTTAGTCTAGTGCATGTCCTGAATCCTTGTTGCTACCATTTGTAAACTTTTCATTTCGCTTCAAGGTTGAAGCAACAATGTAACATTAGTGTTTTTCAGCTCATTACTTTGCAAGCCTTGTTGCTAAAGATTTGACAAGTCATAACCATTCTTCCAGTTTGCAAAGCTTGCATTAAAGCTCCATTGTGCCTACCAAAGTTTTTCGTGCCTATTGCTCAAGTATGGATGCATAAGAGCCCACCTTTGAACTTAAGCCGCCATCGCCTTCTACTTGCCAAAATGGTTGTCATAAACATTCAAACTAGGCTTGAAGAGTTGTTGTAATGAGTTCACAACTCTGTGTCATTTTTTGTTTATAAATCTATTTTGTAAAGATGATGAAGATTGTGTGAAAGGAACTTTGTCCAAGTGCACAATCATAGATAATCAGATCATGTGCGTTTAGGTCAAGTTAGAATTATGAAGCGAATAGGTGCAAACCCAATGAAGGTATGACTAAATCTTGATCTAAGTAATCTTCAAGCCTATGTATTAACCTTTGTTTTTTAGTTTTTTGTGTTCCATTTGCATCTTGTTTTAGGGCACACTTAATTGCATCAATTAAACTCAAATCTTGATCATTAGGTTTGCATTATTGTAAGCAATCAAAATAGTTGGCGATTGTTAGGGAAAAAATGGTAAGATTGTTATAGTAGGTATTCAAATTCACACCTAGAAAATTGGGTCTTGATACAGCTAAATCTATGTTGTTGGGGCTCAAGAAAGATTCATAACTTCAACTAGAGGTAGAAAAGAAAGGGAAGTTGCCTCCACAAATCAACATGATTTAGCTTGCACCAAATGTGAAAGAACTTGGACTTCTTTTCACAAACTTTGAGGTAGACCAACAAGTGCAACTTTTGAAGCTTGTGTCAAGTGTTAGGAGCACACAACCACTAGTGATCTTTCCACCTGTTTATGTAAAACAACTATCAAAAAAATTATTTTCTCTAGTAAGAGCAATTGGGGATAGCAAGCATAAGAGTTTTCTCACTTCCATGTTTCATCCATGCTTACACCTTTTTTGAAAACCAAGGGGCTCGACAACAAGTAGAAGTTATGTTTTGTTGGAGCTTAACCTGGAGTGAAATGTTTTGTGTGACTATAGGCAAAAGTGGGAGGCGTGGGCGTTTTCCATCTTGATGCAGAAATGATAGTAAACTAGTTTTGATGATTATATTTATGTTGTTTCCCACAACTCTAAAAGACATAACGAGATAAACGTATTCCTTTTGTGTGTGTAGGTGACATGTTCATCAATGGCATTTGTTTTCAATGGTTATGAACTCAAAGACATGTGCACTAGTTTAGGGTTTAAAAGCGTTAAAAGACAGTAAACATGTTTTTGAATGAAGATATAAAATATTCTAATCTAACTTATAGTTGTGATTTACTAATGTCTTTGTGGGGGTAGTTTGATTAATATCCATATGCAATTGTGGGAGTGCTAGAGATGTGGTCACATAGCTTACATATGCCTACATGTAATGGTAGTTCAAGCAATGGAAATGCTTTGAAGAATACAATACAAATTGAAGGTATGCAAGCACATTCTATTACTTTACGTTGTTGTGACTTCTATGATTACTGTCTAGGATTGTTACATGCATGTACATGATATGGAAGAAATACTGCTTGTTGTAACTACCTATCTAGTACTTGTTATTTGGTTATTTGCTATTGAGTTACAAATTTTCTAGCACAATCATGGAATTCTTTTGAACATGGGTGTATGAGTTAAACTTTTCATGTAATACTCTTTGTCAAGGACCAAAATAGGAATGGCACTCAACCATACAAACCACACACTAAAAATTTTGATTTGTTAGAACTATGGTTTCATTTATTCTAGGTCATGGAATACCCACCAATTTTTTGATTTGTACTTAAAATTCCATAAGACTAAAATGGCCACAAGTAATTTGCATTTCATGAATGTTCTTGTTTTTACCTACTCAATGTCACAATTGTTTATGACTATAGATGTTCAAAGGGAAGCGAGAAAGGAAATGATAGCCTATACATTAGATGTGTTTTCAAGGAAGTTTTATGATGATGACCTTCCCCACGGATTACAACATAAGTTAGCCCAAATCGGAGAGGACAAATTTCCTATGGAAGAAGATGAATCTTAGATTGATGTGCATAGTAGCATTTATGTATGGTTCTCTTCACTTCTCCTATATACAATCATAGTTATCCATTCAGTAATAAATGATGGCATGAGCTTCTACACAATTTAAACTACCAACAATTGTACCACCTTTTCTATATGGGAATGCTAAAAAACGCCTTGCAGCTACTAGGCATTTTTTGGATGGGAATTGCTAGAAAACACTTGGCATCTCCCATGAGTTTTTTTGATGGTAAATCCTCGAAAATGCCTACTGGCCACCAAGTGTTTTTTGGGTTGAAAATGCTAGAAAACACCTCACAAATGCTAGGCGTTTTTTGGGTCAAAAATGTTAGAAAATGTTTGGTGACTGCTAGGCGTTTTTTGCATCGAAAATGGTAGAAAAACACTTGGTGGCTGCTAGGGGTTTTCTATGTCAACAATTTAAAAAAATGCTTTGACGTCGCAGGGTGTTTTCTAGATTGGAAATTGTAAAAAATGTTTAGCGGCCACCATGTGTTTTTTTGGATTGAAAATTGTAGAAAACACTTAGTTGCTACCAAATGCTTTTTGGATCAAAGAAAAATGGGAATCCCAAATAACGTTTTTGTGAAGTTATATTGGGCACAAAGATGCCTAGTAGCCACAAGGCATTTCTACATAGGGATATTAGGCATAGAAACACTTGGCAACTACTAGGCATAGAAATGCATTGATATGGGGTGCAAAGACGCATGGCATTTGCCAGGTGTTTCTACATATTATTATTAAATGCAAAAATGCCTATTGGTCATTGGGTGTTTCTATGCAATAATGTTAGCTTGTAATGGGCAAGTTGTAGAACACATGTTATGGCCATAATTTTGATCTTTCATTTAATGTCGCATTTCATTATTCTTGGCTTAATAAGATATGGACAACGAATTCATATTTGGTAGCTTTGGTAGTATTTGGCACACAAATGGGAATGGAAGGGTGAGGATTGGTATTGGAATGTGTAACAATTTGTCAATTGTTCCTATATATGGACCATGTAGAGTGGAAAACTGCATATTTGTTTTAATTGAAGCTATGAATGAGGATTATGAGCACCATAAGCTATTTTGTCTAGTTCCAAGTGTGAGATACTCTGGATCAATGGTGGGAATAAAGGTTTTTTGGCCTTGTAAGTATCTATTGATGAATGATGAAAAGATTGCGATGGTGAGACACCAATGTCACGTGATAGTGGATGGGGTGAATAATCTCTTGAAGAAGCAAGTTTCATGTAAAGGTGATTCCCTAGCAGAAAGTTTTCGGGTTGAAAACATTCGTGGGAAAATATGGGTAATACTATTGAAGATTTATTTAATGAAAATTATGTGGTGAAATGATTTATATTTTTAAAGATGGTGTGGAAAGGTCCGTTAGGAAGTCTAGGTTTAATTCTATGAGTGAGGAAAGAAGTGAAAAAAATATTGTAAAAGGCAATGAGGAGGTTGGTAGCAATGAAAATTTTGAATGAAATAAAGAGGACCATAACAAAGGAAATGCACGCATGAATGATAATGTGGTGCATGGCCATAGTGTGAAAAGGAACAATATAGTGGGAAGACGTTGGTCTGAGTGGTGAGGAGTTGAATGCGATCTTTGTAGACAATGTTGGGGTTTTCTTTGCAAAAGGATGTGTGGTTGCATGCGACCCATATGAAGCAGTTCTTGATGATCGGCTTGGAAATGGTTGTTAACTTAGACAATTTCTAATGGGTACCCCTTCATAGAACATCTAATTTCATTTAGTGAAACCCACATACCATATATTGATGATGTGGGAGTAGTAAGGAAAAATAAAAATTCCTTTCATAAGAGGAAGCAAAGTGTAGCTAATTCTGAAGGTTCCATTTATAGAATTGAGAAAATGTTGTTAAAAGAGTCTATGCGCAATGTGGATGTGGCAAAGTGTTGTGCCATGAATTATTGTCAACATTTTCCTCATGAAAAGACCTTGTTGTTGAAACAAAAGTTTTGGAGTTTGTCATCTAAAGACCATAGAACCTATGGTTTAGATATTCCAAGAAGGCTACATACAAGGGGAGTCGAAAGTGGATGAAAATTTATCATTATTCAAGGTTTAGACATTTGTGAAACTACTTGGTACTTAGATCATTGGTTTCTCCAGGTCGACATAAATGTTGTACAAATTAGACAACAAGCGAGGTTGTCAGTTTCTACCACATGAGAATAAAGGTACACATAATTATGTATGTCAACCCAGAAGCGAAATCCAATGTTCAATCATTCATTGATTTGTCTATGGACATGATGCCGCATCAAATGAAAGGGAGTGGAAATGGTAGATAGGATGTGTGATGTCTTTTGCTTGAAACATGGAAAAGTCTGCAAGAACGCAATGAGTAGGTGAATTATATGAAGCGACCAGCACTTTTTGTTCCTATTTGGCGATAAATGCCTAGTGGTCACTTGGTGTTTCTTGTGAAATTTTTTTTTTCCAAAAAATTGAAATATATTTTTGAATGTATATTTGGTGACATATATACATTTATCGTTGAAAGCCTAATATTTCTTTCTTTTTCATATATTTGTGGGTTGGCAAATAAGCAAAGAATTAAGCATTGGAGGTATTTCTCAATATGTTAGGAAAAGACACCATTTGAATGTCAATGTGAAAGCAAGGGTACGTGTTTGCGAATTGCACTATTTATGAATCCTTAAAGGACTTGATATCCAAATTGGGAAATAATAGCAATGAGTTCTTAGAGTATGAGGCGAAACTAAGAAAACATATCCTACACCTAGAATCATGTAGAAACTTATACCATACTTGGAGGACAAAGTTAGTGCAATTGAAGGATGAGTTCCTATGCATTATTCATGACAAGATGGATGATGCAAAAATTGTGCTTCCAAGGTTGCAAATGTGTAACAAAATAATATCTGGCCTTGGACAATTGCCCATTACCATTCCGGGAATGATAATGCATGGTCATGGGGATGAAAGATACACACAATATTCTAATGAATTGTGGCCAAACAATCTAAATTTCATAATCGGATCCTTGCTGTAGCTGTTGCAAATTTTGGAGGTAGCCCCAGTTTCGAA
>Ga0209611_10003587_pt1 | contig 26812 bp, 13 predicted proteins | sample S1TSphgellanicum_3_FD_187693 | JGI IMG/M metagenome (GOLD analysis project Ga0209611, IMG submission 187693) | Host-associated microbial communities from peat moss isolated from Minnesota, USA - S1T2_Fc - Sphagnum magellanicum MG (SPAdes) (version 2) | ecosystem: Host-associated > Plants > Peat...
CATATTTGTTTTGTTTCTATTGTTTGTCACTATGAGATCTCTCAAACCAAGCTGCCTCTTGTTGTGCTCTTGGTACCATTGGAAAGCCCTTGATGAGCAGGGGTGCACTGAGTTGGTTTCATACTGTTTTGACCTACAATGGAGAAGTTATTGAGTATTGAACAATTTTTTCATTGAGAATTAATTTAAACCAAAAATAAAAACCATAGGGGAATTTCAGTGTGCTTTAGGTATTTTTGGAAACCCCCTCATTGAGTTGGATTTTATGAAGGTGACTTCGAAATCTTTAGACCTAAGGTGTGAGAGAAATTGAATTTTGAGTAATTTTTTTCATTAGAAATTCAACTAAATTACCAAAAAAATGGTTTGTGAAGGAAAAATTAGTTGGATAACCATCTCTGACTTGGCCCACCGGCAAATGCCACACTAGTGATATTGGATATATTGAGTATATTTCTCATACATTCTCATCCGCAAGCATTTTTGTTAGGTCATAGAGGCATTGTATCGGAGGACATGGAGGAAAAAAAGTACTTTGTGCACTTAGACATTGCGTAGTAAGTACCATGGCAACTTGGGACACATTATTGTATCTTGATGTGAGCTCGGTCATTGCTTTGGCTTTGTGATTAGTGATCATTTATGTATGTACCCCCCATGCTATGTGGTGGTTCACACATTACCACCATAGTACCTTGGCCATTTCAACACATGTTTGTCAAATAATTAATTAATCATGCAAAATTCATTTCAATAAAATAGAATATTCCTAATTATTCACTATTATCCTTCACAATATTTTTTGATTTGAAAGAAATAATTTTTGAAAATTTCGACAATTCTGATAATAATATATATTTGAATTTGAATTTGAAAATTATTTTTTCCATGTTTTTATTCAAGATATAAATTCATTTATTCATTTGGTGTAAAAATTATTTTGAGAAATTGTAAATCTTAGGTATAAGTAATATTTGAGTATTCTAAAGGAAGTATATGTTTCTTAAATTGACAATATACAACCTTGGATTAATCCAAATCTTTTCGGCCACGAGTTTCTAGTTCAATATAAATCTACAATTGTATGACCTTCTGCCCACATGCACAACATAGATCTAAAAGTTTAGAAATCTTTTGTGAAATTTTTGTAACATGATAAATTTCCACTAGATGAATATATAGTACCAAACTCACAAGTAAACTGCATTACCCATCAAGAGGTGTTTACATAACTTCGAGTATCATACAAGGCACCATCCTCACCATAATATACCAGCATTCAGGATGAAGAAAACCTCTTGTCAAGACGAATCCTTGAAATCACTGAAGGGTTATGTGCAACCAGTGAAAATTTGGAAAATAAATAGTACAATTCTTCATAAAGTTGCTTCTCCAGTTAAATCTGGTTCATACAACCAATTGATGCAAGCAAAGGTTTTCCTGACAAGCTTATTCCATTGGCAACCCAAAACTGCTGCATATGCATGATCCTAAGCAGTGTCAATCTCTGAAACCTGAATTCATGATTGATGCTCACAAACCACTTTTGAAAGTGCAGCAGGAAAACAAAAGTTATGCATCAAAGCCCTCCATACACACCTTGACAGCTGATTCAAGTGTCTGAAATTTTCATATTTGGTTGAAACTTTGCAGATCATTGGAACACTATCTTGTTCTGTGTGTCCCAACATTGGAAGATTTGTCCTATTAGTAAGTGGACATATTTCCATCTATCTGCATCACTATTTTGTTCCTGTATACTACCATGTTCCAATAAAGATAAACCAAGCAGTCACTCTCCTGGGAGTAATAAAATTTATACAATACAAATATCAAAACTAAATAAAGAGGCAAGAGAGTCTACGTCTGGAGTTGATATTAATTCTAACTACAAACTGACTCTATAAACTGGGCAGCCCCCAACTCTAAGCTTTGTTTCACTATAATCATCATAAACCATTCGGCAGAAAAGGTATGGAAACCTGCTTTCGATGCCACTAAAGCTTCATCACTGTCTTCTTCACATGCCACAACTATTGTATGGAGTGCATCTTCCTTTCGCATTGCTTCATCCAGGCTTGATAGGATCTGCATTGTTTTGGAATGGTCATTAGGATGATGATTTTTTCAGTGCAAAATCAGGAAAGCAGGGGATGATTGCAGACTCAAGAGCATAACAAAACCAGTGAAATACAGCAGAAGCATACAAGTTGTCAAACCTACTTTCAACAGCAGTTTTCTACTTAAGTAACATTACTTTGTCAGTTTATGTCTTTCTAAAACTGATTAGCAGAGACTAAAGCAATTATACTCTGATGAATATAGACAAATCTCCATACACATGATTAACCAGGACCAGGCAAAAAACTTCTCTTTTAACTTCAGGGATCATCAACAGTTAACATTTCTGCAAGTGACTTTTCTATACATCTTCATGACAGACTTGATCAGCTCCCCACAGTCATCAGAATAGGCCAGTGTAAGCATTAGCCTGCATACCAAGGTTCTGTCATGTTTTGAGACAAAAGCAACTCTGAAACTGGTAATTGGTTTTAAGAACAATTCTTACTCTGGCACCAGCAGCCTGAGCAAGCCTGACAATGGTGGTTAGTGGTGGTTGCACATGCGGTGTGGGATACAAATAGTAGCCCTGCAGCAGTGAGTGTGGTCTTTGTCTAGCTTTCTCCACAACATCCGCCACTCTCACTTTGTATTTTGTCTCAAACTGCTTGTCCCTCAGTAAAAAGGGTCTCTCATCTGACAGGAGCAACAAATAAGAATTGGTCAATGATCCCCACCCAAGATATATCAAAACCTTTGTGTCTGGGTAGTAGTCCTGACTCCTCATGCAGATCATTGCTAGGCTCCACTAGATTTAGCTCCACATTCCAAGTACCTAGCTAGTCCACAAGGTCTTACCCACAAATTGATGTTTTCGGCTGCATGCTTTCAACCAATCTGGAGAAACAATCCAGGCTCTGCAAAATCCAATATCAAAATTTGAGCTTACAGAAGACAAAAGAACAGGCATCAAGTCCTTGGATGAAAGTGATACATTATTATGTCAATGGTACATACATGGTCAAGACTCATTTACCCCGAACAAAGAGCAGTGCAAAAATTGAGGGTCCTCCTCACTTCTCCAGTTACAACATGCGTGCATTGTCGGCCTTCATTTGTAACCTTGCCTCCAAGCTTTTCTACAAACTGCGAACAGAACACATACAATGATCAGAGAATAGTCATGACTAATGTCCAATGGCATACATCTGATTAAAGGTCTTCAGGCTTATCAAGGCTACATTGCTAGGAATGTACACACCTGTGTCAATGCTGCTCGTCGAGTTTCATCTGTCATGTTCATAAACAAAATTATATGCTTGGGGTGATCAGTGCTCGTCACTTCATCCATCTCTGCCAGAAGATTAGGTGCTTGTGAAGATGCTTCCCAGACATCATGTGCGACATCCTCAGCATCACTATATTCAGGTCTATTTTTGGCATCAGCTTGAGTCTCCAGTTGTCTAATCTGTAATTCCTGGTGACCGTTGCTTTGACCACCAGGAGACTCTTCTGATCTTGAGAGGCATTCATCCGCTAAGGATTGTTTACATTCACCTACAACAAAACTTTTTGGGCATGAGAGGGGCTTGCAGATTGACCAGTCATGACCTCTTCTCTGCCTGCTGGACCTTCTCCCAACAGCTTTGAGTGGAGATGAAGATTGTCTACTGCGTTTGTTACCCGCCTTGACATTTTTGCTGTCCTCTTCAAGAATCTCCTGTGCAGTTGGCCTTTGATTCTCCTTTCCACAGGGATCTGCACATCAACCATATAGAAGACAGGTACAGAACTTGAATAAAAAGAAACTAAGATCGTTCCGTAGGTTTCTTGACAGAGTCTTGTCGCATTGACCCTTCAAGTTCCTACAGGAAGCCTCCATCAAATATTACCTCAAGACACTAAATATCAAATCCTTGAAGGAAACTGTGCTTTGACGTTTGAAATCACTGGAGTGTGCTTACCAGATGTTGGAGGATGGGAATTTGCAGAGTCCAGGGCTGCCACATTTGACAAATTTTCACAAAACATCACATTATAAGGCCGTTTCTTCAGAGGAGGCACAAGTGCAGTTCCTATTGTGTTGGCATCTCTCATTGGTTGCTTAGAAGCAATGAAAGCCTTGCCTCTGTTCACCACACCAACAGCTTGTGGAACTTCAAGCATGACATTTGCAGACGTATTCCCATATGTTTCAAGTACTGAGCTTTTCTCGTCAACAGCAACAACAGAATCTGTTTTTGGGAGCTCATTAACTCTGTTGGATTCTGACATTGGCAATGCGGGTTCATTTACCCCTGCAAACTTGAGAGTCCTGGAAGAGGCTGGAGTTTTTACATCTGCTATTCGACTCCCACTTCTTGAAGCCTCACCATCATGTCCTTGAGTGTTGGCCTGTGAACAGATGATACTGGCCTTTGCAGAGTTCTGGATGGAGGATTGAAGATTGGTACATAAGGGCAGATCGACATTAGAACATTTAAGAGGTTTACATGGTCTAGTTGTTGGAGAAAAACCATCAGAGTTCCTCATTACCCAGGGCCCAACATATGTTGCTTCTGATGGAGTTCTTGTTGCTCCTTCCTTAATAGCATGTATCTGTATAGCACCAGCAGATGGAGTTTTCTCTCCTGTGTTTATTTCACAACTTATGTAAGGTGTGCTGCAGTGTGACTGGGTGAATGCAACACGGAGGTGACACACCATCAGGGTTGCACTCCCAGGGAGGGACATGGCTTTGCGAATCTCTGCTTTCAGAGGCAGCTTATGGGGCTTTCCTCGTCCATCAACCTCTGCTACTTTCAAAAATCCCTGAATCCAATTGAGCCCAAATCATCAAACATAATGAGACATAGATAAGTCACCACTCTAGGAGGAATGGCAAACAAAGTAAGATTAGACAATGTGAAAGAAAGTAATCAACAAACACCTGCTTGATCCAGAAGGTCTCTGACTCCTGATCACCCCAACAAAACAAAGTCAACACACCCACATCCATCATCCTCTTCGCAAGCTCCTTAAATAGCACTCCTCCTAAACCCTGCTCCAAAAGAGATACATCACACTACATTTCATGAGCAGAACAAGTCCCAAATGAATGAATGCTGTACAAGAATTACAGATCATTACGAAGTTAAAATTGTCAGGGTATTGCCAAAACTGCAGCACATAACCACAGTCCCAACAGCCCACCGATCAGCAGAAGAGAACTTCACAAACAGTAATTTTGCACAAGCTGGACACTGTGAAAGAGCACAGGAACTGCCATATAGTTACCTGGCGCTGATGGGATTTCTTTACAGCAGCCAATGGAATCTCTGCAAATTGTGTGTCTGGAGGAAGGATTTGATATGTGACTGCACCAACAACCTGCCAAACAGAGAAGCACATGATGGAAAATTAGATTGTTGATGAGCTCATTCACAGATGTCCACAAGGGCACCCCTACAAAAAAAGCAGGACTTGTATGGGTTTACCTCAAGCTCTGTGGCAGTTGTCCCTGACTTCATCAAAAGCAAAGTACAATACTTCCTGCAGAAGAAATGGTTTAGGAGGCATTGTCAATCAACCTATTATACCCCATTCTCCTCCTCATTGATAACAGGTTTCTATGATTACAGATATAATTTCAATCACATTACAAAACCCCTACATGGCATCAACACCAATAGGGCTGTTACGCACCCATTGCTGATGCAATTTCTGAGGAAGTTGGATTCTTTGCCAGTGTTGGCTGCAAAGCTCATAGCTGGGAGCTCTTGATTGTACAACTCCAGTGCATTCTGACCCACCCAAAACCCTCCCTCTCTATCAGAAACAGGGAATGATTGCAGATTTGATAACCCTACCAGATGCCACCAAAGGTCTCATTTACAGTTGCATGTTGGATGGAAAAATTGGCCTTTTGCAAAAATCAAGATCAACCATGCCTCAAGAAGAAGCTTGTTGGCATCATGCAAGCTCTTTGGAGTCAAAAGCTGAAATGATAACTCCCTTGGCAATCTTGAACCTGAAATTGCAGACCCACAAAACACCAAAATCATTCACCAAAAATGCCACGTCACCAGAACACCCAACTTACAAAATCAGAGAAGATGAAAGACTACATTGAATTCCAGCAACCACAAACCAGATCCAGGAGAAAAAAGAAGAATGAAATTGGTGAAATAGCTCACAGTTCTGGCACTTGGATTCTGTGAGGGTAGTAGTTATCACACTCTTCACCATTGCATGCTCCTTGGAATTGTTCACTGGGCAGATAGATAAGGACTCAGTTTTTTTCTTTCTGAAGCTCAACTTCAAACATTAGGGCCAAGCGAACTTGCTCTGATCTGGTAAAAGAAAATGAAACCGATAGAGGAGCAAGAAGAGAGCTCAGCACGGAAAGAGAGAGAGAGAGAGAACAGAATTTCATAAGCTTCGACACTATGACGACGGGGTTAACACTCTTGGGAGCTTGCCAGAGATGGTAATGGCTGCAGGCTCACGAACATGAAGGCGTACACCATTGGCCTCATGCTCCAGCTCCACATGAGTTGGTGCTTCCACATTGCAATTACCTGAAAAGCCAAAAAAATCATGCACAAAGTCGTAAAGCAATGGTCGTCTGAGGTGCCCAGAATGTGTTTTTTTTTTAAAAACCAGATGACAAAGCTCACAAAGAAAAGCTATGGAGATTAGAACAAAAGAAAAGAAAATAACAGAAATTCCTATATCAACAATGGTGAGTGGGCAAGGGCGTTTTCCTCCCCTTTCATACTCCCCAAAACCCTAACTGTGACAACTTGCGGCAGATCTTCCCAGTATAAACCCTTATGAACGAATGAATCCAAAGCTGACCTATTGCGCAAGAAGTCGTATTCATCGTCTGCACTTGCTTCCTCTTCCTAGGCGGCACCACCATGATGATGATTGCGTTCTCCCAGCACTCTGGGCACTCCAAATCCCACTTTGAAAAACACCCAAAAAGCCCTTAAGCACACACACAGTGTGTGTGTCTCTCTCTCTTTCCAGGAAGAGTTCAAATTCGCAACAACAACAACAACAACAACCGCCAAGCCTGTGCGATACGATCGATTGTCCCACGCAAACTCCCAATAAGAAGAATGCCCCAAAATACGCAGGAATTGAAGAAAGATCGAGCGCCCTCGAGCGCGAAGCGCAATCTTGTTCCCATTTGAACACGGGAAAATTGGCGGTAATGAAATATTAGAACCGTCGGGTCTCAGACATATCCCCTCCCCGCACGCGCAGTTATACCCGTCCGTCGAGTACCTACATGTTAGTATGAACGTACGAACAGCTTCCATTACTAAATAATATTATTTTAAGAAATGTTGGAATTTTTTTAAGGAAATAGAGAATCTTTGAAAATATTTTAAAATACTCCATTTTTTGACCTGGATTTTCATCATTTTTATTTTATTTTATTGGAAGCACAACCACAGGCTAACCAACAACCTGTTGCAACCAATGTTGTGTGTGTAAGTGTCAATAGCCATATATAGCCATATATATGACATGTAAATCCAGTGTAAGTATAAATCATTTACACTTACATGTCCAAATTTTTACATATACACTTATCCTGTTGCAGTGTTTTTTTTTTTTAACACTTACACGAAGCTAATGTAAATATTTGTCAAATACACTTACACGGCCCATGTAAATATTTTGGGATGCGCAAGTGTAAATAACAAGCAGTTCATTACGTAATGGTTGTGCCCAATGTTATATGACCCTGATCAATATTTTATTCCAAAGACCAACTCCTTAGGAAGGAAAATAACAAATCTTTAGGAGTATTTTATTTTTCAAAATTGAATATTCAAAATTAATTAATTGTTTGGGATGCATGTGCCAAACCTGTCAAGGTATTACAATATATCGAATGTTTGGAATCTAAAACTTTGAAAACTGAAATGTTTGAATTCCAATGTCTGAATACTAAAAGCTAAAAATTGAAATTTGTATGTGAAATGTTTGGAATTTGAAATTTTGAGAATTAAATTATCTGAATTGAGATGTGTGAAGACTTAAACTTGAAAACTAAAATTTGAAATCTCTATGTAAGCATCTAGATTTTAAATTTTGAAAATTGAAATGTCTGAATTTGGATGTGTAAATATTGAAAATTGAAAACTGAAATTTGAAATTTTTTGTGAAATGTTTGTAAGGAATTTGAAAATTTGAAAACTAAAATGTCTGAATACTGAAAAATAAAAATTGAAATGTCTAAATACTGAAATGTGTGAATATTGAATACCGAATACTAAAAATTGAAATGTCTTAATATTAAATAGTAAAAATTAAAATCTCTGAATATTGAATATTAAAAACTAAAATTTCTGAATACTGAATATTGAAAATTGAAAACTGAAATTTGAAATTTTTTGTGAAATGTTTGTAAGGAATTTGAAAATTTGAAAACTAAAATGTCTGAATACTGAAAATTAAAAATTGAAATGTCTAAATATTGAAAAGTGTGAATATTGAATACTAAAAGTTGAAATGTCTTAATATTACATAGTAAAAACTAAAATCTCTGAATATTGAATATTGAAATTTGAAATGTTTAAATATTGAAAATTAAAATGTTTGAATACTAAAAACTAAACATTTGTGATTTCCGCATTGACCAATGAGTGAGCCCAAATTTTATCCCCAAGTCCAAATCCTACATGAATGCATAGAATCTTCCCTATGGGTAAAGCCAACAAAACCATCACCTATTTTGATCTCCCTTTTCAATGCATCAAGGGATCATTTCTTGTCCACAAGACACATATGTAAACTTACCAACTTAAAAGATCTATTTACAAATTTATAGATTACAGAGAAAAAATCCAAAATAATAGTTTGAAGGTGACCATTATGTTGGTTCTAACAAAACTAAAATGAACACCACATGTACGTGTGCAATTAGTCATTCTTGTATTAGACCAATTGACTTTATTAGATCTTGAAAATGGGTTTAGATAAATATATAATAATCAACTCAAAATATTTGCACAAACAATTCTACAAAAATCTAAGTTTTTGTTACATTTCCAAAAGCAATGAGGAAGACCCAATCATAATGTTTGCTAGTATTCAACATACACTTAAAAATCTATGAAAGAGAAAAAATAACCATTACACAAACAACAAATTCACAACATTTTATGTCTTTAATGTCTACAAGATGTTTCCATAGCCTCTTTTCAATAACTTGCAGCAATCATTAAACCATTTTTTCATTGGATAGTACTAGGTTATAAGACTTTGCATTTTTAGGTTAGAGAAAAAAATTTGCTCGCACTACACCAAAATGTGTCTTAATTCACTCTAGGTTTCATGAGATTTTTAGTGAATTTGGACATTTTTACCATGTTGAAACTAATCAACCCCTAGTGAATAGGGTCTAATTGTTATGAATAGTGAATTAGTTCATTAGTACCTAATGAAACAAAATTATTCTAAAGTGAAATACAAATTTATCAAGCCATTCATTTGTTAGTTAATAAATTAGGCAACATGCAAATCAACGAAATTTAAATTATTTAATATAAAATATTATTAATAATTTCATGATTTTTAGCCTATGAGTTATTGACATGTGTCACTACTTAGGTTAGGTTAAAACTTAACCTAAATACGCAGGCCATGTAATTAAACTAGGCACATAATCTAGGAAATTAAATATAAAAATAATCAATCAACTTACCATGATTCACCACACACACACCACTTATGAGGCTTAACCTTCAGAATGGAGGCAAACACCCCTACTATTGAACCACCCTGCTTGTTATGATAATATGTTACATTGCATTTTATTTATTAAATATTTCATTTTAAACATTACAAAAACATAAACTTTGAAAATTCACATCTTATTGAAATTTTGTCCAAATGAAATAATTCGAATCTACCTTTTTTGAAAATTCAATTGTACATAGTGACATTATTTCAATTTGAAAATGTGGAATCATTTCAACAAAAAAAAATTTGAATATCATTATAAAATAACATTTCAATTCCATTCTTTTAGGGGAAAAAATTGTTTAATAAATGGATAATATTTTTGCTAATATAATAATATTACCTATGTTAAATTACTTTCAACTATTATAAGGCTACTTTTCATTAATCTAAAATATTTAACCCTACATTATTTACAACTATTTATGGTTATTATTTTAAAAATTTGTTTCTTTTAATTATTCTAAATTACTTTTAGCTACTTTATGTTACTATTGGTTATTTTAGCCTATTTCACCTTAGGCTATTTTCAGCTATTAAAAGTTTTTTAAACTATTATATGCTATGTTTAATTATCGTAAATTATTTCATTTTAGGTTACTTGCAATTATTATAGGTTATTTTAAGTTATTTCATCTTAAGTTATTTTCGACTATGTGAAGTTATTATTAGTTACTTTTGGTTATTGAAGGTTATTTCACCTTATGATATTATTGATAATTTTAGATTATTGTAGGTTATTTCATCTTAAGTTCATTTTGTTTATTATATATTCTTTCACCCTAAATTATTTTTGGCAATTCTAAGAAATTTTAATATATGACTATTGGTGGTTATTATATTGGTGGTTATTGGTTGTTCTTTTGTTAAGGTTATTATTAATTATTAATGGTTATTATATTGGCGGATATTAATGGTTATTTTGTTAATGGTTATTAATGATTATTTTATTAATGGTTATTAATGGTTATTCTATTGGTGGTTATTAGTGCATATTCTATTGGTAGATATTGGTGGTTATTAATGGTTATTATATTAGTGACTATTGGTGGCTATTATATTAATGGCTATTGGTGGCTATTATATCAATGGCTATTGGTGGCTATTTTATTAATGTTATTGATGGTTATTCTATTAATAATTATTATAGTTATGCTATTAATTTTTATTGTGGCTATTATATTATTAACTATTGTGGCTATTATATTAATGGTTATTGTGGTTATTATATTAATGGTTATTATGGTTATTGTGATTATTATATTAATGGTTATTAATGACTAAATTACCATAGGTTATTGTGGTTATTGGTGGTTACTCTATTAATGGTTATTAATGACTAAATTACCATAGGTTATTGTGGTTATTAGTGGTTACTCTATTAATGGTTATTGTGATTATTATATTAATGGTTATTAGTGATTATTCTATTAATGGTTATTGTATTATAAATTATTATTGATTATTCTATGTTATATTATGACTATTAGTGACTATTTTATTATAAGTTATTATTGGATATATTACCATAGGCTATTGGTAGTTATTCTATTGTAGCCTATTTTAAATTATTTTTCATTGGTTATTATTGACTATTCTAAATTATTTTACCTTAGTGCATTTTTTAAAATTATTTTAAGTTATTATACTTAGGATAAAATAATTTATAATAACATAAGGTAGACTGACCTTGAATAACCTAAAGTGTAATTGGAAACAACATATATTAACTTAACATAAAATAATTTAAGGTATAGTCTAAGATTAATTTAATTTAATTTAAAATAACTTAAAAGCCTATAACAAATTAACTAGCATACTATAAGGTAGAATAACATTACGGTATAATAATTTATAATACCTTATAATAACTTATAATAACGTAGGCTATAAGTTAAAATAATTAAAATAACCTAAAATAATATATGGTACATCATAAATTAACATATATAAGATATTTAAAACAACACATAAATAAACCTATTTACTACAATAAATTATAATAGTGATTTATGTCAACTAGTGGTGAAACACAATGTTTACATAGTGATATTATAATGAAATAACTTTAACCAGTGTGAAATCACTCAAATGCAATGAACTTATTTCTCTTTTTAAATCCCATAATGATTTCAGCTAATGAATTGCACCCCACTTTTATAGTAATGTCATCTAAAGTTACAAGGCCTACCAAATTAACACCATCTAGTATGCAAATTCCTTCATCATTACCAATACCAATCCTTTTAATTGCCATGGATTTGGAAATATAAGCATTTAGCTGGCCCTTAGATATTATGTGATATAAACCTATGTTTTTAAGCTTGCAACAAAAATAAACAATGTAATCCTTCATTCATGGGAAATATCCATATTAATATCAAGTACGATAGATAACTATCATTGACTTCACTAGCATATATAGGTTAATGTCAAACACCTAATACATGAAACCTCAGCCATGATACTAACTGACACAAAGAAGGAAGGGAATGAAATCACAACAGAAATTTTTTTGTGAACAAAAAACTTTGAGAACAATTGGGTCTCGAAGCTCCACATTTAGAATCAAAAGATGTTAATTGTCTACTTTTATAGATTTATTCCCAAGAATGTGATAAACAAATTCAAACATAGTGAATTTAGTGGCATAAAAAAAATTTAGTAATGTGGTCATAGGGAAAATATCAGCATTAGGTAATAGATTATGGGAAGTTCAAAACAAGTTTTGGTTTTACTAAATGATGATGATGATGGCAATGACAACACTAATATCTAAGCTAAACTCCCAGATTGATGTGCAAGTCAATTGTCTTAGGGCTTCCCTACAAGGTTTTGTTGGAGCCTTAGCCTTTTTGGACCTTCTTTAGTTCGATTTTTGTTGCACTAACAACTGCACATAAGACTACTCCCTTCTCTTCTTCCTAGTCACCCTCCATTTCCCTTTGCAATTGTATGAGAATTGTTCCAACTTTTTTTGCATCTCTAACATCTCTTTATTCCATAACTATGTAGACCATCTTACTCCAATAAATAGTATGGTACAAGGGCAACCTACACTTTTCCTAATGGAGACACCCTTATATTCCAACACCATTAGCACCTCCTACAAGGACATAATCAAAAACCAAATAATACACAACCTTTAGAATGTGGGAGAGAAAAGGCCTCAACATGAGATGTATAACAAGCCAACCATGCATGAAAGGTGTCAAATGTAGCTAACCCCATGGTTGCCTTCACATTCCCTCTTTTACCAAAACTTAAACACGCATTGCTTCCATGTAATAATATCTATGCACATGATAGAAATAGACCAACATTGAAAAATAGTTAACCATTTTAGGCATTTTTCTATGTCCATTGGCTTACATTCTATCATATGATATCAAGTGTCCTCATAAATCACATTCATCTTTTATCTTTTAATAAATGGTTACTACATGGGTCAGGAATACAATGAAAACTTATTTTTTCTTGTCCACACACCATCCATTCTGCATGGTGCACTGGTGGGTGCTTGTTCACTCTGGCCCCATCCTTATATGTAGGTTGAAACACAATCTTCCATCCAACCAACCTGTTGAAATATAGTTTTAACAATCTTTAGGTTTCCTTGGTAAAATGAATAATTTTTCACAAATGTGAGGTGGTATTTGTAAGGAGAACACACAATGTCTTTGAAGGAGTGGTGAAACAAAAATAGGTTGTGGTGGAAATTGCTTCTTTTTTAGTTATGAACAAGTAAATGGTTAGATAGATGGAAGCTCTAGATGAGTTTTTAGTTATGTAGAAGGAAGCTAATCTCTTAACATTTTTTTGGTTCATGTTGATCAACACTAGGATGCCTTTTAGTTTGTTTCCAAATAACTGTTAGTTATCAATTTTAAGTTCCAAAACTTGGATCACTTTACTTAAGTGGGAATCTCACTGGGGATCAATTATATTTGGGCAAAATTTACTTCAGAATGGGTGCCTTGAACATTTCATCATAGTTCAAAACAATGTCTTTCAAATGGGATCACTAAATTTAGGTAATTCGCCAAAAGAAAAAACGTCATATTAACATTTAAATTGTCTTGGGGAAGACATAATCTAACAAACTTTTGATTTGTTTAACACTTAATATTTACTTGAGATCGTCATTTTAAGAAGCAAAAATATCAACAAAGGATTAATTCAAGTTGTGTTGCCATGCTAGAACAATTATTCCATTTGGCAATAAGTGGAATAATAAAAACCAAACGTTTATGTTTGTTGATGCATGTGAACTTGGTATGCACAAAGAAATCACCAATGGTCATATTTAAAAAATGCCCAAATGACCCAATAAAATTGCTTCACCTTCCTTTTCTGTGCTAAGAAATAGGTTAGAAGATGTGTTGATATGATGTTGAAAGTCAATGTATTGCAAGTTAGCAAATCTTCAAAAGCTCCACCCCTAAAGGTAATCAATGTTTCTCCACCACTATCACCTCTTCCTCCTCCTCCTCCTCCTCCTTTAGTTCATTCTCCACCACCCCCTAAGACTCTCCCTCCTTCTCCTCCTCCTCATGTCCTTGGTCACAAAGTACTCCAACCTCCAACTTCCTCACCACCAGTAACCTTAATATTTCCACCCCTACCCTCACCACCATTTTCTTTTCGTTTTCCTTCTCCCACACCTTCAACATCACTACCCTCGCCCCTAGCTACCACACCATTAACTTCATCTCCTCCTAATTTGCTTAGTTTATCCTTCACACCCATACTTTTTTTGGCTTTAAACATCAGATTCAAAGGCTAACATTAGCTTCTACATAATGTATTTTTACAATATGCTCAATTTCAAACAAACAAGGACACAACCATAGAAGGTGCAAAATATATTACAAGACAATGGGCATGACATACCACAAAAGTGTAGCAGGTTGCCAACAAAATGTCAAGTATGATGATAGATGACACTATCATATGGACCCTTGAAATGAGTCAACTTATGAATAGTCTGAACCTCATTGACTTTATTTCAAAACTATCAATATCTTATTAGCCATAAAACGCATCATTTAACATTACCTGGTTATCAACTTACACATTGCAACAAGAAAAAAACCCTCAAGATATGCACCTTACTTTCATTGTTGATTTTTCAACCATGATAAAAAACTCCGCAAAGCATGTGCTAGTACAAAAAGACAGACAATCCCACCAAGAATAAATCTAAAAGGGCTTTAATGCCCAACAACACAACAATGCATGCAAGGTAGTTAGCCTCTTCCATAGTCGCCATCTCTTATCACATTAATGCATCTTGCTCCACCACTGTTGATAAGCAAAATGTCAATCAACCCAATTTCCACATCATCACACCACCTGAAGTTGTGAAAGTTGTTAACATGACTATTGAAAATCGCCATTACAAAGAGCTTGGTTGAAGAAGAGAATCCTTTCAGTTTCTATGATGGTTATCAAAACTTACGACATTCAACTACTTCAAAATCTAATGTACTTAAGGTTACATCCACCCAAACATGAAAAATTACATCCATGTGAAAATTTTCATTTTGTGAACATTTGTCATCTCCACATTGGCCAATGAATGAACCAAAATTTTATCCTCAAGTCTGAATCTTACATAGAGGTGTAGTCTCTTCCTTATGGGTAGAACCAATAAAATTATTTGTAAAATCACCCTATCTTTGGGCCTCCTTTTCTCCCAAACCCTTCTTTTAAGGGTATCCATAAAGTAAGGAATATTTATTAGATCTAAGAATGAAATGTTGAAAATTAACATTTAATGCACAAAGGTCAGGATTAATTATACTACCTTCACAAGTAGGAGCAATAATGGAGGCGTTAAAGAAAAAGGAAAGATAGGGTGAAACTTAGTTCACCACTAAAAAAGAAAATATTAAATAGGCCAAAGGAAATGAATGCAATTAATACAAAAATATTGCTGTGACTTTTTCCTCCAATCTACCCATTTGCCCGGATTATTTCCACCGTATCATGCCCAAGCATGTTTTGAATCCATGTTATGCATGTTATGAACACACTAGGGGTATAAAGGGGTATGTAACATATTACTTGGCATGTTATGTGAGGTTACAAGTGCAAAACATGTTATATTATATGAGGTTAAATGTGCAAAACATGCTTAGGTATCATTTGAAAAAATGTGGATGGGCAAATGGGTAGACTAAGGGAAAAAATAACAACAATGCTTTTGTACTTATTGCATTCATTTCCTTTGGCACGTATAATGTTTTCCAAAAAACGAAGGTCCCCCCACCATTGAATGCTAATGCTTCTTTTTTTTTGAATTTCACCTTATTTATGATCAAACTCAAGGTTCTTGTGTTGTTTTCTTTACTTTATAGATAATTATATTATATATATCTTTAATAACTAGACTTTACAAAATCGTATGAATTAGTTGCGGGTGTATATTTTGATGGTTTTTTTTTCTTACAACGGGCCATTTAGCTAGTTTATCATCAAATATATTATGAAATATCCCCTCCTCAAGTAAAAATCACATTTTTAACATTGTTTTATATTTACATTATTTTACATAACCATGTAAAATCATATAGATATATATTTTTACATTTACATTCTTTTATCGGACCACATAATACTATAAAGTGTATGTATTTTTTACATTTACATGAATGTAAATGAATATTATACACTTACACTTGCACGAAGTATATATAAATTTCATTATGGGACTTACACTTACTTAGAATGTAAGTCCCAAACCATTTACACACACAACATTGGTTTCAACCCCCAAATCAAGTTTAATGGCAGAGGTTCAACATGGCCACAATGAACCAGTACCCAGTAGCTCGCCATGAAGGATGAATGATAAGTAGTAGACATGATGTAGTTTTTTGTTGGGTTTTAGTTCCCTAGTTAACCATGGTGATTAGCTCAATAGTTTTTTCTCTACCTACCTATTAAGAAACATGTTTGTTAATAGGAAGGTAGTAAAAACAACCTTTACCCACTATGTATAAACCATCTACATACCTAGTAGTTACCTCTTTTCCTACCTATCTACCTATATATGAAACATGTTTCCTACATAATTGGTTACTAAAGTGAAACCAAACATCAATCTCAGTTGAGGTTCTTCAATAATTGAGTAATAACGGGCATTTAGTGGATGGTGCACTTGTGGGGGGTGTCGGTTCATTGTGGTCATGAAACATGGCTTTCACTTACAGGCTAATGAGTTTGAACCCAAAACTTGTTCCTAATGTCCTAAACAAGGTTACCTTGAGTTGAAATCCCATTTTGGGTTCAAAAGAAAAACGAAAACAACACAAGCCATAATACGGAATACAAAAATAACCATTCTAGTCTTATTTGTTCTAGAGTAATTCATGTGTCCTAGGGTTAAACCCTAAGATAAATAAATTATTTTGTCCTATCAAAAGGCCAAGACCTAGTCCTTGGGACATTGGCCTCCACGCCTTAAGACTTGGTGTCCTAAAACAAAATGTCTTTAAGAACTTAAGACCATAAGGTTTGAGGGCCTAAGACGAAACAAATTCAAGGCCTAGGCCTTTATGCTTTTCCAATCCTAAGATGGTAAGGCCTAGGAAATGAAGAACATAGTGGTGAATAACAATCTTTGTGGTATCTCAAAGTTACACTGAGCCATGCTTGAATGTTTGGAAGCTAAAATGCATGTTGTCCAATAGTGTAGGTTTCTTTTGCGTTCTAAAGATGGAAAACCATGAGATCCAAGACCTTGGAACATAGTGTGAAATGGAGATCAAGCTTGCATTCCTTACAACTCCATGCATGACCTAAGATGTAACGCCTGTTCATCTGCCATTGCGTCGAAAGCTCTTTCTAATGCAATACTTGTGACAATCACTATTAGTTTTTGTGTCATTGCACCCAAGGTACATGAGTCAAAATACAAAATATTGTTGCAAGCTTTTGGGTATAACGTTGCATTACATGTAACGACAATCATGTTTGGCTATTGCAATAGATGACGTTGTGGTGCTTGATGAACTATTCCAACTTCTATTACTAGGAGAAGGAAAGAGGCGATGCAACAAAGAACGACGACCAATGAAAAAACAATAATGATGGTTGCATGGAATTTACAACTACCCATTATCTCCAATTCTCTAAACATTCAACGATGCATTCTCTACCACCACCAACCACAACCATCATGAAATTCACTAGCTAATACTCAAGGTTCTTCACAAAGCTTTTCACAACTTCAATTATTCTATTCAATGTTACAACATCTATAAGTTATTCACACGAGCATGATCCCATGAACACCTTAAGCCAAATCTTGTAAAAACACAAAGCCAAATGTCTTTAAGCCTACTATGAAGTCACCTTAAGCCATAGACCCAAAAACATGGGTTCAAAATAAATGAGTTTTGGCATAATGTTAAACCCTAAGCCACAAAGTTTGAACACAAGCCAAATCATGTTTTGGCTTGGGCATTTTGGCTTAATGATAAAATATTCTTGAATTTTTTTACCTAGGGTTAAAATATTATTGAACATTTTGGCTTGGGTTGGCATTTTTTTGGCATCTTGGCCTCAGGTTGGCCACTTTGGTCCAGTATTAAGGTTAAAACCAATATGGCTCTTTCTGTATTCTGGACCATAGACCTAAGCAAAGCTAGAAATACATTGCCCCAAGGGGCAAATAAACCCAGGGGCCAACAAAAAACCCCAAAAGAAAAAGAAAATGGGAAACCGCTCAAAACCACCCACTCAACTTTAGAAAACCAAGATGAGAAGGTTGAAACCAAGAAATTAAACAAGGTGTCACAAACATGTTGGCCTTGTTAATAAATAAGGTGTTGTACATGTGCATTATGAATACATACATTATTGTGTGATTTATTTATATGTGTTTGTGTTTATGTGCATAAATGTTTTTATACATGTGTAATAATGTATAGTTGCAATATTGAAGCATTTATGTGATTATAATGAATTACAATCACATAATACGTTTTGCAATTTTCAACTATTTGTAGAGTTAATGTAATTATAATTTTATAATTTCAACTTATACTTTTATACTATCAATTTTTATATTATATATATATAATTATTGACTATGAATTTTTGTCAATCAAAAAATAATTTATAATTATTTTTTATATTTAATTATTGATAAAAACTTTGTACTTATTATAAATAAAAATATTTTTTGTGACCTAGAATGTTTTTAACTTGTGGTTCATAATATTTTAAGGTAAATATAGAATTGTTAATTCGAATTGAAGTTTTGAATTAAAATTTACCTTTTAAGTTTAAATTTGGGTTATACTAAAAAATGAACAATATAATTATTTTTTCAATGGTAATGTCAACAGTTAGGTTTTATGATATTAAAGTTTTGTGATATATATTAATATTATTTAATTTATATTTATATTAATAGAAAATTGCCTATAATTCTAAGCATACCATTTATTCACAAAAATATGAAATGGCTTCAATTTTTATAATTTGACAAAACAAACAATGTATAAAATAATTACAAAAATATTAATAATTCAAACCACATAATCCCATCGATTCACCATTGGCCAAAAAATTCCCATTATTCAGTGTAAAATCCCAAAATTCCAAAATCCAAAATTCCAAATTCCATATGTCTTCACTACTAAGTTCCATTTTGATCAACATCATTTTAAAGTATGATGGTGACCAACTTGAAAAAAACTTCCAAGACTCGAATACAATTGTCAAGAAATATTTAGAATTGATGTAAATGGTTAATGTTTGGTTTCAAATCCACTTACATAAAACAATATTTCTACTCAAAGCAAGAAGGAAAGAAGATAAATTGAACTTTCATGGTTTCAAGAATGGTAATATTCTACAATTGTTCAATACCTTCATAATTGTTAGTGTGCAACAAATAATTGTTTTTCCTTGATTGTGACTTGTGATTGATTCATACTATTAAGTTGATTTTAAGTTGATTACTGGAAAGAAATCCAAGAAAACATTTAAAGTTAAAAGTTTCAGCCAAAACTTGAATCCCAACACACACATTAAATTATAATAGGTTATAACCACACCAACTAAAGTTCTTCTAATGTAACATGTGTCTAGTCATGTGCATAATATCTCAAGCATGAGCTACCCCTCATCAATTTGAAGCTCACATTTAATTAATGACATGCTTATGAATTCATGTGGATGAAATCATAATCAAAGGAGCCACCCAAGTGTATGGACATTTTTTAAAACTAAATTTTTGTATGTTTGAAAGGTCACAAGGGAAACATAATAGTTTGGATTGTCATAATTTTTTTGGAATATTTTCTATTAATTACAAAGTTTACATGCTCAAAGTTTGACACAAACCAAATAAAATTTTGCATGTTTAAAACATTCAAATATCATAAGTGGACATGTTTTGTTTTTTTCAAATGTCTTCTTTTCTACCAAATGTGTACCATTCCTTTTCAAATTTGGAAAGGATTTTAACATTAATGATTAGAAAGGCAAAAGGGCTTGAACTGATGAAAATTATTTTTATAACCCATTTGAGCAAAATTGGTTCAAAAATGTTTTTAATTTAAAAATTATGGATTTTGAAAATGTGATTTTAATAAAAGTTACTCATATATGTGTGATAAAGGGCATGAATGCATAATATACATGATATCAAATCAATTTGTAATCAAAATGTATTTGTATCTAAAATGCAATGTCAAATGGGGTATTTGAAATACAAAATTTTAAGTTATAAACCAATGCAAGACACAAGTCATGTGCAGTCCTTGGAAAAGGACTTTTACCTAGCACCCTAACTCCTTTGATCGTGATTTCACCCCTATATTAGTTATTATATATGCAATGGTACATATTTGTAAAACCTTTTAATTTTATGAAGGAAAATGCATGATTCATATAAATTAAATACCAATACCTTCAAATACCACTAACCTCATATTGCCATTCCAAAAATACATATGTATAGACCAAAAATATTACCAAAAGGTGGAATGAGGAAACAACATACACTAATTTAATAATAAACTACCTTGCAATAGCCTAATTAATGGTGATTAATGCACCAATCACATAAACAAATGTGCTCTCACTAGAAGAAAAACATGTATTTTCGACTATTCTTTACGTCTAAATTTCAATCATAAGAAACATTTTGCAATTAAAATCCTTTTAGTCGCCTAAGACAAGTCACATGTGATAAACTAGTCGCAAATGACAAAGGGTATTGCATGAAAAAAAAAGTCATCATAAACATTTCATACTTTGACTCCATTGTATACGTATTGTCACATGCGACTAAAATGCAACTATTTTGGTCACAATTGAAGGTAAATCATGTGTTGCCACATGTCTTAATATTTGATTAAAAAATAATAATAGTAATATTATTATTATTTTGAAATAATCTCGGACGTTCAATTCAAATACTTGGATGATCTTATATTATGACATGTGGCCCAATGTAAATATGCCACATGGCATTAAACAAATTAATTTTATAAAAATATTAATATTAGGTTGGTAGGTACATAAATAGGTGCCTATAATCCTTATCTACCTACCTATCTACCTACTTAGGTAAAAAAATAAGTAGGTGAGTTCTACCTTCCTAGGTTAAATACCTACTCATATAGGGGGGTACATAGGGCGACCCAGATGGGTAGGTCAAACTAGGTACCAACCTAGTTAAGTAGATAAGTAAGCTGGAGAGGTAAGTACTTTAGAATTGTGCATTATTTGTTTTTTTGTTGAGCTTTTTGATTAGTTCAACCCATGTGCACAAATTTTTTAATGTGAAATTAAATGGCCACACCCCCCTTGTTTACATAGTGTTCAAAATAGGAATGAAGAACAAACAATATGGGATAAGTTTTTAAGTTACAACTTCTTTACAAACTAAGTTATATTCTAAAATTTTCTCCATGTTTTACTTTATAAATTTTTAGATTTTAAAACAATTCAAGTACTAGATAATTAGATCATCATTTAATTAACAATAATTAAATTTACATATATTTAAATTATAAATTATTCACTACAAATATTCAGTATTTATTATCAATTATTTAAATAAGCAATAATTTTTAATATTTAACAAATTAGCTATCTAGTTACTCATAATTTATAATACATAATTCATAAATAATTAAATAAATAAAATATTTAAAAATAATTTATTACTTTCTAGAATCTGATCCAATTATATCTAATATAATTAATGTCAAACTAATTTAATGAATATAATTTAAAATTAGATAAATTAAATATTTATTTTAAAATTATAAGTAATGAATTAACAATGTTATCAGAAAGTAAATTCTTACACGAATTTTTTAAAAATTATTATTCAACTAATTACATTAGTTACTATATAATTACATTTATTGTTGTAAAAATTATTATAAGTCAAGTAATTTTTCCTCTTGGTAATTATTAACTATAAATACAATAATTTGTTAAACATCACATTGATTCTCATAATTACTATAAAACATTTATCATACATGATTAATCATAGAATTTTTTAAAATAATATTATTATATAATAATTCTTGAAATTAAAACCAGTAAAATAATTATACTACACTATAATTTTTCCAAAATTTCAATTCAAGTTTGAAATTATAAATTAAAGAGTGTGAATAATTATGTTCAGTTAGAAAATAATTCTTCACATACTAATTAATTCATATCTGAAGTAATTACAATGATTTTAAAGTAATGTCACAGTAATTTAATTAGATAATTTCTTCTAATATAAGAATATAAATTATATAATATACAAATCTATGTTATAATAATAATATTTAGTGTCACTTAGATTTAATAAACATAATAATTTATAATAATTTATAAAAGTGATTTATTATGGATAACACTAGTAGAAAAAAACCTTGAAATTCAATAATTTTTTGAATTAAAAAATATATTTAAGATTCCAAAATAGTAATTCAGGATTCAAATGTCAAAATTTAGATCAAATAGGTTTTTTGAAGTTAAATAACAAATTTCAGAATTGAAATGTCAATTTTCAGATTGAAATAATAATATTCAAAATTAAAATGTCCATTTTAAGACTTAATTGATAATTTTCTGAATTGAAATATTAATTTTGAGAATCCAAAATAATAATTTGGAATTCAAATTTCAACTTTCAAGTCAAATAATTTCTTAAAATTTAAATTAAAAACTTCAGAATTCAAATATCAAATTTCAAGTTCAAATAAAAATATTTAAAATCAAGTTGCCAATTTTTAAACTCAATAAAGTTTCTTAAATTGAAATAATAATTTTTAGATTGGAAAATCATAATTTAGAATTCAAATATCAAATTTTAGATCAAATAAGTTTTTTGAATTTAAATAATAATTTTCAGAGCTGAAATGTCAATTTTCATATTCAAATAACAATATTCAAAATTGAAATGTCCATGTTTAGACTCAATTACTAATTTTCAGACGTGAAGTATTATATTTTCGAATCCAAAATAATAATTTGGAATTTAAATTTCAGGTTCGATCAAATGATTATTTAAAATTTAAATTAAAAAATTTCAGATCTGAAATATAATTTTCATATTATATAAAAATACTCAAAATTAAAATGTCCATTTTTATGATCAATTAATTATTTTCTGAATTTAAATACTAATTTTTGGATTCGAAAATATTAATTTAGAATTCAAAATCAATTTTTAGATCAAATAAGTCTTTTTGAATTATCCAAATCAAAATTGTCAAATTCAAATAATGTTTTAAACAATTGAGATAACAATTTTCAAATTTGAATTAAAAAACATTTAATTCAAATATTAATTTTGAGATTCATTATATGAACAATATACATATGTAGGCATATTATTTATATATATAATTTTAGTAGATACATTCAAATACATTCCTATGTCATTGTAGAAGACCTTTAAGATGTAACTAATTTGGTGATTATTGCAACTAATGGGACATATTAATTTATTAATGGATGAAAATAAATGTAAAATGACGCAACCAATAGGATGAATTTTTTTTAATAGTTGCATCATAGTTGTGAAAATCACCAAAATAGTTGAAAGTTGATTTTGTAGCTGTAAATATTTTCAAATCTAGTCACAAACGACTGCAAGTCGCATGTAGTCATAAATGAAGTGATTACATTTTGGCTGATTTCTACTAGTGCCTTCATTAGTTTTGATACACATTTGTTAAGGATGCCCAACCTTCTAGAATGACAAACCATTTTAAGTCTATCCATTTTTTTCAAACTTAGAACTATCTCATTGTCATCCACATATTTGCCGCTTGACAACAACACATATCTCAAATAGGTGTTCTGCATTCATAGTTGTTGCACCATCATTTCTTTCCATCTCCACTAAAATGGGCACTTGTAGTTCCACCTCTGCATCATCATTATGAAACTGTCCATTCCATGTCCATTCCATGTTCTGTGACAATGAAAAGGTGATGTCCCAACATCACCCATCTTTGTTATCATCATTATTATTGCAATTTATTGGGATTATGGAATTGTAACTTTTTTACAAAAGAAAACAACAAACAAAATTGACTAATGATGTGAAACAAAATCAAATTGGGAAATAAATGCCTCATGTAAACTTGAATTATTGAATTGGGCACATGACAAATCTGACAATCTAAATTTACCAATAATTAACACGCTTGGAAACACGCCCACAATGCATTGGAGTCACCTCAATAAGGTCTATGTGGAGAGTTGGAAGCCATATGGCAAACAATAGAAGGGAAATTTTGAATAAGAAAAGCAAAACCTAGGAGAAAACACTATTACATAATCCATCATATTTCACTGGCTTAAATCATTATGATACTTATTTTGTGAACTAATTTGACCACACCCTTTCCCCATTCCACCATGCCTATTGCATAATCATCATGAAATCACTTTGGCCCACTTAAAGTGAAGTGATTTTTGTCGTAATAATCATTGCCTCACTTTAGGTGGAGTTATTTATTGCTAAACAATTATCACCCACTTTTAGTCAAATTCTTCACTTGGAATTTCACCATGGAATTTCAATGTTATATAAATATTATAATAGTCATTATTTAACATAATTAATTCATAAAATATAAGATTATTTATCATAACCTTTTATTTCATCAAATAGTTACAATTTGACAAATTAAAAGGTGATTTAAATGAACTTAGGATACATTTAGTAATTTATTTTACATACAATTTTGAATTTAATTGCCATATATTAATTTGGGCCTTCATTTCTTACAATGTAAAAACATATTTAAGAAATAAAAAGATCAAAATCCAATCATAATCATATGCATTAATATATAAATCCAATATATCAGTATATAATATAGTATATTATGAATAATATAATTCAGTAATATAATGTAATACAATATGTAGATTAATTTAAAATTAATCAACATATCCATTATTTTGAAACCAAACGAACTACAATAAAATTTTAAATAAATAAGGAAAATGTTATTTATTTAATTTTATTATTAATTAATTAAAATACTATTAATAATTTTGTAAAAATTTTTAAATTATCAAATAGTATATTATTTATAATTATATAATTTAATTATTATTTGAATATTAAAAACCATTTAAGATATTTTATTAAAAATATCCTTAGTTCATTTTTTAAAAATTGGTAATATTCAATTTACATATTCCAATTATATACAATCAAAATAAATTTTTGTTGTGTATTTTACTTTATTTTTGGATTATATTAAATAATTTATTGTAGTAAATAAGTAATACATTATGACTAACATACTATTTATACTAATATAATTTACCTAATTTTTAATAGTGAAAATTAATGGAATTGTTTTAACAAATGCTGCATGGTGTGTTCATTAATTGTCAATTCCAAAAAATAATTGTTATAGTTAGTCTCCTTGTGATGATATTTTATTTGTTTGGGGTCAAATTTTAAACCATTCCAACTATCATTACAAATGTTACCATTTCATGTCATGCATGCATTGATTAATAATATTCTAGAGTTTATTATGTACTGTCAATTATTTTAGTTGGATCCATGTGTGTGCACTTTGAGATGATATTTGTTATGTTTGATGAATGCCAAAATTTCATAATGATTGAGATTTTCATGTTATTGAAGAGTTGCCTTGCCATTACTCAATCTACATTTTTTTTTTTCCTTTGTTTTCCTATTGAATGTATCACATCCTTTACAAGCTAATGTGTGTGATGTAATATTGTTGTGATTGCATATGATGATGTTGCAACAAACTTGGGAGGTAGACAACAATTAGAAATTTGAATGATGTTGAGAACCCAAGAGCCAAACACATTGTGCACTTGTAAATAAATGGTCACAAAGCTACAAACAATGTAGATGTTCATGATGCATGTTTAAGGTTTGTGTCAAAAAAACAAAAACATTCACTCACATCCAAACACTTGAAAAACTTCAAGAGGACAAAATTGGAGTTAGAAGTAAAAAAAAAGGAATATAAAAAATAAGAGTTGAATGAAAAGATTGGTATGAACTAGAGATAGAAGAAAAGGAGTGTGAGGAAATAGGAGCTAGATGAAAAGATTGATAGTTTACATAATGTGATTTGAGGGCTAATTGATAGTGGTAGAAATTTACAAAATTTATAGATTTCCAAAAAAGATTTAGGAACTTAATTGCAAGTGTTACCACATACATTAGTGCTTGAGATAATGTGCCATGTCATTTTGGCAAGAAATTTACATATTGTGAATAATTATAGTTTATAGTGATGTTATTGATAGAACTATTCTTATGTGTGAATACTACCAAAGGTGGTAGTTGCCTATTTGTAAAATTAATAGTTAATAAGTATAGGTAGCAAAATTCAATAAAAAAAAGGAAAATTTATTTAAAAAACTTGAATAGAATAAAAGTTCCAAGGTTTTTGTGTTTTGAAAAGTGATTAAACAAAAAGATTGATATTGTACCTTTTTTTTTTTTTTTTTTTTT
>Ga0209611_10003590_pt1 | contig 26789 bp, 13 predicted proteins | sample S1TSphgellanicum_3_FD_187693 | JGI IMG/M metagenome (GOLD analysis project Ga0209611, IMG submission 187693) | Host-associated microbial communities from peat moss isolated from Minnesota, USA - S1T2_Fc - Sphagnum magellanicum MG (SPAdes) (version 2) | ecosystem: Host-associated > Plants > Peat...
TGCACATTACAGAAGGCAACCCAATGACAGAGCACACAACAGATATCTTTCATAAGAATAGAGAAATCTCCATCAAACAGCAAGGTTAACACTTCCTCAGGAAGCCATAGAAAGAACCAAACAAGGAAGACACAAAAAACAAAAACCACACGCTGGTATGAACAAAAGTGCCAGTCTCACACCTGTTCAGGGACCATCGACAGTAGTATGTATGGTAGTGACTTAACTACCACAACTTCCCCACTGACTTCATCAGCTCCCTACAGTGGGTAAGGGCCGGTGACAAGCATCAACCTGCAAACTAAGTTTCTGCTGCAATTCCAGAAGCAACAGGAAGACTCAGCCATACTACTGGCTAGCAACAGACCACAACAACAAGGACAAGAAAAAAACAGACCGACAGAAAGAGAAAGAAAATCTGAAGGAAAGGAGAACAGGGAAAGACTATGAACAAGTGGGCTTACAAGAAGCTCCCCACTTCCAAGACTTGAAGCAAAACCATTTTGAAAATGCCAAAAGTGGAAATTCCAAAATGGAATTTCTCTTTAATAAGCAACCCTCTAGTTCTCTTTAGAAGAATTTTTAAATGGTAGCCTTTTACCTTCAGAAAGATAATAAGACTGACCATCTGAAAGACAAAAAACTTCTTACAACTACAAAGCCTCAAGAATCTGTAAAATTGACTATTGATAACCCCCAGCTTTGCAGTCATTGAGATATTGGAATGAACATGAGGCATTCTAATCATTTCAATACCTGCATACTCCGGTTGCAAGTGTTTGTCAAAAATGTCACAGGATAAACCTTAAGGACTTTGTCTCACAGCTAAATCCAAGAAATTACAAGAGAAGCCTTTAGACATACAATTCAACTCACAAGATGTTTTTGGGTATATGCCGCTACCAAAAGAGCCTTGGTTAAGGTACATGAAATTCTCAAAGTCTGGAAAATCAGGAACAAAAAGATCATCCACAAACCTACAAACCATGGACAATCTATGAAGCACAAGAGGGCATGTGTTACTCTTTGAGAGACGCTTAATGACATCAAAGTCATAGGTAAAGAGATAGAAATTTGCCAAATAGACTGCACAATTAGTACCCATGGGGAGACCAATGCATTGTTTATAAACACCATGACCAAAACAAAGAAAAAAATTGTCTTACAAGAAATCCAGCCAAGAGATCAAATCTGAAGCCTCCGCAACTTTAAAGCTATGGAGATTTTCAAACAAATTGATCTCTGCTTCATTTTTCAGCCACAAAAACCTACAGTTCAACACTGTTTTTTGAACCATCAAATACTTAAAACAATGAAGCTTCAGCATCCGATTAAACACTTTATTTATCAGAATTCTCATACGAGTTTTTAGATCCATTAGGTCAATTTTAGTGTATAGAGTTGAGAAATCAAAAGACTGCAACAGAAGAGACGAAGCTTTATCAACTTCAGATCTCAAAAGATTAAGTTTATTTATTACCTCCACCACTCCTGTAGAGTCATTGAGAATCCAACTACTAACACAAGGAACACCTGCCTTTTGAGTTTAGACACCCAAAGGTCATTGACCACAGGAAACATAGCTTTGAAGAAAGAACTCAGCCAGTTAGAAACTTCAGTAAGAGAAGTAGAGCTGGCTGCACAAATAAATCTAGGTTTAGTTGGGTTTTTATGAAACTTCCAAACAGCAAAAAGAAACGGGAGATGAGGGCCACACTTAGCACCATTAAAATTATGAGCTTATTAAAAGAGAGATGAAATTTCAGGATATCAGATTGGGCAAGATTGGAGACCACATATGTACCAACAGCAGAAATAAGCTCAGAGAAAACAGAAGAAACATAGAACTTTTTACAAACAAACACAAAATTGTTACTACATTTATCCATGTAGGTAATAACCAAGGACCGTTGGAGACTCTTTAGGTGATCCAGATCTCCTAAAGGAACAGACAAAGAAGAATCAGAAGAGGAAGCACAAGTCCTCTTCTGCACAAAACAAAAGAACTTTGGCTTTCCACTCACTTAATATCCCTTGAACTCCTAGAAGCTCTTCTTGCTTGTTGACAAACTTTTTAAGACCTTTATCAATAGTTTCTTCAATAGACAACTAGACAAGAAACCTCTTCTGAACTTAGTGAACTAATATTTTAAACTAATTAGGTTTTTCTTTGAGCTTTGTACATGTTTGTGTCACTTGGGGGGAACTCAAATCACTTACAAGATCTACCAATTTCTTGGCCTTTGCAACTGTGCCTACCTTACACTTGTTCTTCCATGCACACGGTCGCCATGGTCTGGCACCTCCTCCAAAGCACACCTGCATTACAATGGTACATATATGATTTTCTCCACAGTGATTAAGAAATCATAAAATTGCTCCAGATATCCATTTATTGAGTCCTAGGTGTTTGGTGCCAGGGCTAGGATCCAAGTCACCATTGAAGGCAAGGTGACAAAAGACATACCCAGGAGGCAAGCCTCCGATACCTGATCACTCCCACTTGCAAACCTTTGGTAAATCGGTCTGGCTCATCTTGCTCTTTCAAAACGTCATCTATCATGCTCACACATTTCCCCTTCTCTATTCAGATGCCAATACTGCACAGGTATGACTGCAAGAATCTCAACTCAGAGACACATCATTTTCACAGAGAATGACAGAATGCAACCTCAGATAATAAGGTACAATCTCTGGACATACCTGTTTCCATTCATCCTCTCCCATAGAGAGTTCCCAATTACTTGGCTGTGATCCCACAGACTTTGAGCCACTTCACAATGCACAGCTGCAAGACGATGAGACCTACGACATGGCCCAACCATGGGCAGCATCCATCCACTCTTCACAATTTTGCATGAATGGGCACCATACCAACATCTCACTGCAGCTCACCCATTCCCTGCATGCTGATCAGTGACAATGCAGAAAACAAAAGAAAGTGTACTGCTCAAATATCAGGAAAACATGCAAATCCAATCACCAGGGGAATCATCCTTGATTCCTAAACTCTAAAAAAGCCTTCCCAAGAACCTCATGAAGGGAAAGAAGTAGGTGAAATAGCACAGGGCCCAAAATCTGAAGCATTCTCAGACTCTGAAATGACAAAGAAAACCTCGAGTTATGTAGATTTCAGTCTGATGCCTGGCGAGGGTAAGCCAATTAGGTCATCCTTATTGTGTCAAGCTAGTTTGACAACCCTCACTCCTCAAAGATTTGACTGATACACCCTAAACCCTGAAACCCTACCAAATGAGTGTCTCAAAACACATGTGTTAGTAGCATGAGAGCTTTTGGGTTTGGAAAATTGCTCTTGTCAACTGTGAAAGACAAGCTTGGGGGCAGATGGGAACAGGGAAAATACCTAAAGGATGAAAACCTGCAGCAGCTCCAGATGTAGATGCCATAACCATGGGGTAAGCAGCCGATGATAATACTACAATCTAAACGTTCCTCGCTATAGCCAATTCTGCACCCGTTTCCTGCAATCATCAAGATAACGAGAGTAGCTCCAACTGGCCATAAAAAACACAGCTGCCATGCAAGGAACTATGATATCTGCATTCACAGAATCGAAAGCTGGAGCAAATATACTTCACCATATTACTACGTCAGAAACTCGAATAAGAAAAAATAAAAGAAAGAGAGAAAATTAGAACTTGCGAAACTAAGGTGCCATATACCCTAAATCAATTTGAGCTTAGTGGCTTCTATGGCAATTTCTTGGATTTGGCCATAACTTTATAGACTAAAGAATGCTTAACCAATAACATGTGAGGCATTCACTGCCAGAATGCAGGTATTTACATGATTGGTGGACCTGATGTGAATCAGATTATTTCAGCATCTGCCAAATCTCGCATGTTCAATACTCAGTTACAAGTTGTCTTTTAACTCTTAACAGCTCAAAAGATTTGTAGCTCAAAATGTTAGCTCAATTAGTTCTCTGAAGATTAATGTTACTTGTCTGAGTTTCTTTAGAAGCAATCAAAGAGGTTTGTTAACCAAGAGATTAATTATCTCAAGGGTTTCCTAATCCCAAACAGAGAGCTTTTCAAAGTCCATTTTACACCAAAAGATCTTCCTTTTAAAGTTCTCTTTTCTCTCTTTCCTCTTCCATTTTTTGGTTCAATTCTTTTTGGGTTTTCATTTCTCTTTCATGATCTTCTTTCTTCTTCATTTCCTTGGTCATCTTGTTTTCTCTTACCTTTTGTTGAGCTAGACCTGCTTTATAGCTGAAATCTCTTGAAGCTTATTATTGGGTCATCTTTCAGTTCTCTAGAGGTTGACTTGGATTGTGAGCATGGAGGAGTTCTTGATCCTTATGAAGATGTACTCTGATTTGAAAGTAATGAGCTTGTGGATGACAGATTGCAGATTATGGATTAGTGGCAGATTTGTTTCAGGCACTTCGTGAACTCATATTAAAGCTTCCAGACAAGGGCAATGGGAGTGGTTTGCACTCATAGTCACAGCTGTGAAAGGTCAGACCCATTTCACATCAGTAAGTTTTCTTTTCCGTGTACCACCATATCTTACACACGCTTGGATTGCACTTCTTTCTTTTTTTTCTTCTTGATATGGAGCTCAACTAGAACCACAACACATTTCTAAAAAGTTTGTTGGGTGAAGACATCAAAATTCAGAAAAGTTTGAAGAGTAACCCTTCAAATATTTTCATGTACATAAGTGAATTTGTGTATATGTGGATATGTTTAAGGCACCATTGAAAGACAAACATGGAAAGCCAAATTCAAATTTAAACTTAAAAACAAAACATTTACATAGTTAACTATATATTCAATATATGGTTTTGAATGGTTCAACATAATTACACATTTCTTTTCTTTACAATTGTTTTTACTCATTCTAACCCATTTCTAGATTTATTCATAGTTTATATGGGTGATATTTTAATAAAAAAAGAGAGTTGAAATTAGGCCCAAAATAATTTATTCTTCATATCACCTATTATTTGCTTGTTATGCAAATAATTGTATTTTTTCTACAATTGCAAAGTATAGCATCCTTTGCATTATATGGCTGGATGTATGTATGTATGTATGTAATTAATTTAGGATACTTCTAGAAGTCACTCAACTACAAACTCATTCTAGGCCCCTTATTTTGGGAATGTGCTCCACCACCTTGGAGGTTTCCAACCTAGGACATATACATACATGTACCTTATATACACATACCTTTGTGTTTGTGTCTATATGTATGTATGTAATTGAAGATGCTTGTAGAATTGATTGAACTCCCACCATGTCTTAGGCACCTTGTTGTGTGAATGTGCTCGCCTTGGGGGTTTAGGTCCAATGACACATACTTACACATGCTCACGTGCAAAGTTTGGAGATTCTTTTTTTCGGTGTTGGAGGCAAGCACCTTAGATCTATGAATAATGACTCTTCTAGGTTTGGAAGTGCCTTATGCTGTCATTGTGGTTGAAAAGAGGGGAAATGCTATTTGGTGAGCATGTGAATGAGAGGAATGTACACATGAGTGTTGAGCATGTTAGTGCCATGTAACAATTGAAAATACGGATGAAAATTGCATGATTGATAGGTGAAAAAACATATTGGATGAATGTTTGATGAAAGTGAATGAAGATAGATACAAGAAAATTGAAATAAATGAAAGCTTTTGATGGAAAATGGTTGAGTGATTATAGAAAGGTAAACAAAGAAAAACAAGAACATGCAAAAAACTTTAATTGAAAAAATCAATTTTGGTTTCAACAAATTGAGAGATGTAAATGAATATCTTCAATTGAGAAATGAAATTTTGAATCATTGGAATTGGGCACAAATTTCTAGGTGTTACGGGATTTCAAATAATTGATTATTTTAATAGAAAGTAGTGCACCTCATTTATTTTTCAAAGAAGGAAGGCACAAAAGAATTTGAATAACAAATGCCAAGATGACACAAACCCAAAAGTCTAATCAATTGTATATTTGTATGAAACAAAAAAGTGCATGGATGAATGATTACCACTATAAATTTGTTGACATTATTATTTCAAGTTGTTAATAGAATGAGAACTTGTTTGACATTGTTGAAAAGTGTGAAGCATCTTTAAATAATTTAGTGTTATCCCAATTAAAATGTATTCAATATTTCTTTGTGTACAACAATGAATCATATCAAAATGCATAAATAAAGTGATATCATGTTATAATAACAAAAGGTTTATAATTGACCAACACAAAATCCTTTTTTATATGTTAATGTCTCTTCCATTAAATGAAGTTTTTATTCACATGACAAATTCAAAACACAATGAATTCAATTTCAAATGATTTGTTGAATGGACTTTTATGAAATAACCTTATGGGATTTGAAAAATCACAATATGTAATTGAATATGGAACCATTTTTATCAACATGTTAAAAGTTGAAAATACATTTTATGATTTTCATTGTGATAATTTTTTTTTTAAAAACTCAATTGTCTTCAACCCTTTTGTGAACTCATGAAAAGTTTTAACTTTTTCAACACATTTTGAAAGAGTAATAAACTGAATTTGTATAGTTAATTAATAAAGTTGATGATAAAAAAATCCAATTTTGTTACAATTGGTTGTGAATTTTGATTCATGTTCATTTATGATTATTTTGCAAAAAACCATAATATTTAGGTTTTTACTATATTGTGGTAAAGGTGAAACATTTTAAGAATTATTAAAACTTGAACTCATTAAAATACAAAAAATAACACAATGTTTATATTACAAAATGAGATGCAAAACTTAATGTTATTTTTTTACAAATGGTAGAATTGAGACAAATAACATTATACATCATGATATTAAACACTTATTAATCATTATTGAATGAAAAAACATTTTCTTTTACATTTAGTTATGGGATGTGGATTTTATGTTATTAAAACATAAATCCAAAAAATAAATGCAAAACAAAATAACCCACCAATTAAAAAAACAACCCATTTCATTCCTTATAGGTCTATGGGTTTAATTCATTAGGAGTTTCATTAACCATATGAATGAAATCATCAATAATTTATTATAATAAAAATTTAATTAATTCATCATGTCTTTTAATGATCAATGACAAGTTATGTATGATTGTATGATCAACAATCTATTTATTATTAAGGAAATAGCTATTAAGTAAAAAAAAAAAATTTAAATGAAAAGACCATAGGACAAGTGTTGCAATCCTAACCTTGGGCTTGCAACTAATGCAAAGGTTTACAAAGGTGTGAGTCAAAAGTGAAGCCTAAGAGTCACATTTCATATTTTTGGGGGTGTAAAAAAGTGTGAAGGAATGAACCAACACACTCCCAAATGGGCTTTCACTTTAGGGGTTAGACTCCCAATGGATTCTTAAATTTTCAAAAAGCAATTTCAAAGGTCAAAGTTCATTAGATTTAAGAGCTCCTTATACCATTAGAAAGCTCTTGAAATGTAAATGTTTAAAATGGGCTCGTGTGATTCGTTTGAATACTTAAAACACAACATATGGCCAAAAAAAAGGTTAGGAATCAAAGTGTTAATTTGACTCCCAACCATTAAAAGTCAAGAATCACCTTGATTTATTTGCATGTAAGTGGCATGTCACATATCATTGAAAATATTTCAACGTAAGTTATAACTTTGCTTTAAACCTCACCTTAATTGAAGGTCTGCACAAAAAGTTGTGGGCTTCCAAAGTTGTGGGAATCCCAATTTCGAGACTCCCAACTTGGAAATCCCGAACAAAATGACATTTGAGTGCAACCCTTGTGGCCAAGCATAAATAATACTATAAGGGGGAAAGTGATGGCCTCCCCCAAGTCCAGGCTGTGGTGAGTCTTGTGGGTCCGTGTATGCTCGTGGCTTGTTCATGCATCAAAAGTGCTTCAACTACACACTAACCAACTTATTGTTTGGTTTATGCAAAACAATGTGAATAATTAACCCACTTGTCATTCATCTTAGTCCCCATCCCGAAATTCCAACACACCCTTCTACCCTCAAAATGTTGCGAACTAGGGACCATACCGCAACTCCTTCTTCCATTGTTTTACCTGTGGACTCGCAATTGTGTCGGTTAAGGAATTTAAAGGTGCATCGATAAGGACTTCTTTTTATTTGTCTATCATCATGTTGCAAATACCATCTTGCAACAATTATCATCTTACAATAGATCTAAAAAATGTTCATAACCATTTGTTGCCCCTTCATAACTACTACCTCCCCTTCACAGCCATTACATTTGGTTTGTTTACCATCCTACAACAATGATCATATTTTTTATTCTTGAAAATTACAAAAAATCACATGTGAACCTTTTACAGATGATGCCTACCTTCTGCAACTTAATAAATCAATAATTGTTTTCAACCGTTGCTTTCTAAAAAAAAAAAAATTAATAACAAACTTGCCTTCCTATTCCAATAAATAAAACCCAAAAAAATTTTACTATAAAAGAAAACAAGAACCAAACTAAAAAAAAAAATATTATATATCAATTAAAAGGAAATTACTTTTGTTACATCTAAGAAATCAAGGAAAAACACATTTTTAAAATATCACAAATTGACCTTTAATCATAATCCATTGTTTATATTTTTTTCTTCACACAAGTACAACCATCTTCCACTTGACACACAAATCTTTTTAAATCACACACGCACAATGGTAAAAAAAATTTAATTAAATGACATTATGAATTGAACCCATGAAATGATAAGAAACAAAAAGTGATTATGTACCACACATGAATTTCATTATTTTCTTAATTTTTTTTACCTTATCAAAATTTCCTTCACACATTTTAGTTAAATAAAACCATTCATCCTTTATTCATTTTCTACTTGAACTAATTAGTTGAAATAGTTTCACCTAATAAATAAAATACGATTAATGAATAATTATTATTATTAATTAAGCAATTGTTAGGATGTCCTTTTTAAAATCAATTAAGCTAAAAGATAATTTCCAACCAACAAACAATATTTTATTAAAATCTCTCACATAATTATTTTATGGTTATTATGCCATGTGAAAGTAATTTAGTACATTATTGGTATTATTGTCATGGAACACTTTTAATTTAAATTTTTTAAAAAAATTTTGTCATCTAATATTTACTAATAATGACTGCAATTATTGCCATTTAGTGGATAAGAACGCACAAATGAATTATTTAACATGTGAATAAATAAAAAAATTAACGTGTGCCTATGTAATTAAATTATATATTTAAAATATTTCATCATCATTTTATATTATTTTCTTTTCATATTTTTAAAACATAAATATTAAACAATGAACATATGGTTGTTAGTATTAAGATTCTATAATGAAACAATCCATTGTCTTTGCCAACCAACTACAATTTAATATTTTAAAATAAGTTTTCAAAAATTGCATATATCATATTTATACCACGGAAAACTATGAATCAAACTTTGAAATGTTTTTTTTTCATATTTTCTTCAAATGAAACAAATGAAAAATCATTTTTAATTTTTTTCAAACATTTACACATTCATAGTAAATAAAATACCAAAGTTCAAATGATTCATAAATAAATAAATTTGAATGTCATTGTCTAATAACAATTCAAAACTTTTTTTTTAAAGCAAAAAAATTCCATGATATGATTTTTAAATATATCTTTTTATAATGAACTTTCAACTTTTTCATTTTGTTTATGAAAAATAATTTATGGTTAGTATAAATAGAATTTAAATATTTTAATCATTTATTTTAATTTCAATAAAATTTTCATTATTTTTTTGAATATTACATTACAAAGTTGAAATTATACTATGTCCCAATTTTTTAATATAATATTTACATATTTTGTTTTATTTTTTACTAGATGTTAATTATGAAATATAATAAAATAAATCATTAAATGTAGTCTAACAACATAAAGTAACATTATGTTTAAAACTTTTCAACATTGCATAATGTATTAAACATGTATTCTTTAATAAATATTTTTTTTGCATCATATATATTTTCAATTTTTATATTAAAATTTAAAAATCTAGTGAAATTGTTAAGGGGTAATTTCCATTTCAAAAGTTGAACATTGGGTGCCATTTTTAAACTTGCAAAGGTATTTCATAGGTATTTCATAGTCAAGAAAGGGGACAAAAAAAATAGTTGCTAATTTATTTTACTTTGTGCCATAATCATGTTATCGTTCTCAAAAAAATTCGAATGAAAACTTGATAAGGCATTAATGTCAACTCACAACAACGCATCTTGGGTTTTACAACCAGTTAATAAAACAACTATTGTCCTTTTTTATTACAATTGTAACTACAAGTTCATGTTAATGATTGCATAATTGTAAAAGACATTGTGGTGCCACATGGCATTATTGTTTTGTGTTTATAGTCAATATCATGACTTGATGATTTTTACACAAATATCAAATTTTTAAAAATGTATTTTTAATCATTCAAAATTAGGTAATAACAAATTTCCATTCATTCTTGCAACTTTTGATGAATAATAACTTATGGTTGTGTGATGTTGATGTGGCATGCAACATGCCAACAAGGTTGATTAATAATCACAACACTTCATGACTTGTGACATTAACTTCACATTACGATTCATGTCATTGATTTGATGAATTAATCTCTTTTATTAGCTAGTTGAAAATATTGTTGTCCTTTGTAATTAATAATGATTTGGTCATTCCATGTGATGATGACATGGCATGCCATTTGGCAACAAGGTGTCACAAATTTTCATGGCAATCCATGATTTTTTGTGACACCATAAGTTTTTGTGTGTTTTGAATTTATGGCATTAATATTTGTTATGGCATGCCATGGTGTGCCACGAGGTTTTTGAAGTCATGAATTCATATGTATGTGTACTAATAATATATTATTAATTATAATTATGATTACAATATTAATAGTCATTTTGAAAAGGTGGCACATAACTTTTGACTTTTTAACTACTTAACAGACCAACTTAAGTTAACGTACCTGTTAAATTAACCTATGTATGTAGGTTGCTTAGTAAAAACATATTTCATGGTATAGGCTACCTTGTAAGTTACTTAATTAGACATAATAAATTTACCACATCTAGTATGTTTAAATATACCTAGAATAGGTTACCATACTATAATAAATTAACTTAAGTAGACTTGCCTAGGTTTTTAGCTCTAGGTTTTTTGCCAAGTCAACATAGTTAGTAGCTTCATTACAAGATATTTTATCAAGTTTGTAACCACTTGAAATTTGTGCAACTAGATGTGACTATGACGCAGCTAAATGAGAGTATGATGCAACTAGATGCAACTAGATGCGACATAATTATCTTAGGTTTTTTTTAGCCTAAAAATGCCTAAGTTAATTTATGCTAGGTTAATAAGTGGTATAGGTTGACAAATTAGTTCATCTTAAGTCAACTTAAGGAGGTCTAAGTCTAGGTTAGGTTGGTAGGTGGTAAGTAGTAAGTAGGTTGACCTAGGTCAACTTGGTGTTGCCAAGGTTAATTCAAGGCTAAAAAATTTGAGCTTTATAATTTTTTGTTAAATATAATTACTATAAAAAAATGTGGTAATGCAATGGGTAAGGACTTGAACCCTTAAATGAAAGTGAGGGGTTTAAATCCTCTCTCTTGCAACCTATGATATTTAGGCCATTTGGCTTAAGTTAGGTAGCTTAATCTAGGCTTCTTGGGCTAGAAGTCTGATGTTTATTTTTAATTTAGGCCCCCTAGACTAAATTAGGTAGCCTAAGTTACCTAACATAGGTAGCGAGCCTAGCCAAGTTAACTTAAGTTGATTTTTGGCTAAGCAAGTTAGGATAGGTTGCTTTGCTTAGTTAGAGGTTATGTTAGGTTGACTTTTGGTTACACTAACTACACGGGCTAAATTAAGTTGATTTTTGGTCATGTGCAATGATTCATAATGTGTTTACAGATTTTTGACATATGTCATCCATCCATCAAGGCATCTTTTATAACAATTAGTCAAATAAAACGACTAAGTTGAAATGGCATGGACTTTATACATCATACCAAAGTCATCAATGACATGGAATTTCAATATTAAACCAAAATAATAATAATAATTAGTCTATAAGATGATTGGACTTTGCGACTAAATGGGTGAAATGACATGAATTTAACAACTCGTGAGTGATTAGTTACATATGTCCTTCCTGATTAGGATGTAGTTACAAAGCCAAGTCACAAAACCTAAGATGTGTTGTTGTGACTATTCTAAATAGAAAGAGGGGTCACACATGCAATGCCATAGGCAAAAAAATGGTATTTTGGAAAATGGACAATTTTTTTCAATTTAATGAAACAACAAATATTTTAATGGGTTTTTGTCATAGTTATGACATTCTTCATTTTGCACATTAAAATTCTTTAAAATTCTTCATTTAGCACCTTGTCATAACATTCTTTACCCGCGAATGTTTACCAAATTACACTGGTTGATCTATAAATTTTTTTTAAATTCTTTAAAATTCTTGCTTCTTTGGGCTTCCATAACATTCTCGCACCAAGAATGTCATAACTATGGTTTTCGTGGAATCCATTGGGGTTAATACACACACCTAAAGATGCACATAAGTGTTAGCTATCCATGGCATAATGTTTTTGCACATTATGATGTATGTAACATATGGCCGTTTTGGTCGATGATGAAGGGAACTAGAGCATTGCATCCAGGTTCTTGAGGTGTTTACGCAGAGGTGGGGGTTGATGATCAATGTAAAGAAAACAAAACTTTGGAAGGGAAATTGGAAGGTGGTAGATGGGGGGGACTACTTGGAAACGTCACGACGCCCACCCCCATTATTATTCGAAGGGAGGCAATTAGAGAAGTCCATGATTTTAAATATTTGGGGAGCACACTTACAACTTTTGAAGATCTGGAGAAGGAACTGAGCCACCGTTGGGCGTTGGTGACTAGCAAATTTGCTCAACTCCAGCCCATGCAATCCAACAACCAAATTTCACTGCGGACCAAAATGGTTTTTTACAGGGCTTGCATCTCATTAACCCTATTCTATGGGTGCGAATTATGGGCGCTCACACAAGCCCAAGCAAGAAAGTTCAATGCCATCCTTATGGGCTTTCTGCGCAAGCTATCAAGGGTGAAGTGGTGGTAGAAACTGAGCAATGTAGAAGTCACAGCCAAATGTGACATTGAACATATCCCCATGATGCTGAGCAAAACACGCATGTGATGGGCAAGACATGTTTAGGATGGGGAACATTAGGTTCCCCAGGAAAATACTTTTTGGGGGATTGGTGAGGGCGGGGGTGAGAGGGCGAGGGAGGCTGAAGCAAAAGGTGGCCATGTTATACAAGCAAGATATTTATGAGATGGCAACTACCGGACTGGTTTCAGTCTCAGGGTGCAAAACTTTTTTAACAGGCCTAGCATGGTGGATCCTAACCCAAGACAAAACCTTGTGGGGGGCGTGCATTGACAAACGCTAGCCATGAAGGCCACCTACACCAACGCTACTTGTAGCTGCATAGATTGGCAAGGACAGGCTTCGCCCATTTTACATGTAATTGTGTGTGTGTAACATAGTACTTTCAATGGTTAAAAAGAGGTGTGTTGTTTTGGACAAATGTATAATATAAAATACCATTGATTCCATCTTTTGGATTTATGATTTAAAAACATTCCTATTTAAAACTATTTTGTAATCATTTTGAAATTATGATTGATAGTATTTTCCACCCAAAAAATTGTAAAAAGTTGCTTAGGACAATATTTTTGGGTCACCCTAAAGGACTAGCACCCATATATACATATAATTGGAATTTGTTGCAAGGATATGAGTTATAAGTCGATTTTTGTATGATGTGTAGGATGGAGGAAATGCCATGGGCTATTTTAAAAACACAAAAGCCTAGCATGACCCCTTGGTTGATGGCAACCATATGTAAGCAAGTCATTTGTTTCCCTAAATTTTGTTTTAAGAAGCCACATTGGCAAGGAAAATTTTGAATTTAAAATATCAAAGGTTGTAACCCTACTAGCCTTATTACTTTGAATTAGTGTTCATAAATATATTGAATTGACATTTCCAATGACTATCAACTAACATGGTTTCTATATTATGTAGGCTGAAGGAAATGCCATGAACACTAATACATCTGGTTCAAGAGGTGTAAATGCCAAGCATGACCCCTTGGTTGATGGCACCCATAACCATGCAAATCATTGAATTGAATTGAATCATTATTGCCTTGAATTATGTTTTAGCAAGAAACCACATTGGCAAGGAGAGAAGTAAAAGCAACAATCCAACTAGCCCTACTAGCTTGATTATTTTGAGTCAATGTTCATAAGTATATTGAATTAGCATTTGCTATGACCATCAATTAACATGGTTTCTATACTATGAAGGCTGAAAAAAGTGCCATGAACACTTTTAGATTTGGTTCAAGAGGAGTAAATGCCAAGCATGACCCCTTGGTTGATGGCAACCATAACAAGGCAAATCATTTGTCACCTTGAATTTTTTTTTAGCAAGAAACCACATTAGCAAGGAAGAAGTAAAGGCAACAATCCAACTAGCCCAATTACTTTTGAGTTGACATTTGCTATGACTATCAAGTAACATGGTTTTTGTACTATGTGAAGGCCAAAGGAAATGCCATGGACACTTTAAAATTTGGTTCAAGAAGTGTAAATGCCCATTAAGAACACTTGGTTGATGGTAGCCATAACCAGGCAAGTCATTTGTTGCATTAGATTCTTATGAACACTAAGTACCATTGGAAAGAAAGTAGACATAATACAACTTTAATATTTGAAAAAACATCTCACCCAATCCTACCCTTTTCAATGTTGCAGACATCTACCAATCCGAATGTCACACAAGAGGAAGCAACCAAAGTAGTGGTTGGCATGGAGAAATTAGATCCAAAGGGCCAAGAAGTTGCAAACAAGATGAAATAACAAGTCTCCAGCCTTGAAAAGACTGTTACATAAAGACAATTATTTTTTATGGAGGCCTAATAGTTATTTTTGTTTGATTACATCTTGATATGGTTGATATGAATTATTCTGATTTGGGGCTTATGGATGGTCTTTTAGTGTATGTTGCTTGGACATATTCTTCTAGTGGTTTTTATACTTGTAAAAGAATTTGGAATAGGGTAGTAAAAACTTCAAGGCTATCCAATGATTGTATGCCCCACAAATTGAAGTCTTTAGAGACATGTGATTTTTTCATTGGTGCAATGAGATGTAAATGGGATTAGCATAAATTGTTAACTACTCTAAAGATATTTTCCACATGTCCCCCACTTGCAAGTTGAAATCTTTAGAGGCAATGTAATTTGAATTATATGTTTCATTTACATATCTAAATAGATTGATCATTGAATGTTCATTGAATTGTACACATGTTAAACACCTTTATACAATTGTTTGATAAATATTATGTTCAACATGCTTATAGCTAATCTTGAAACCAAGGATGAAAGTTGAGGTTTTGGACTTGACAAGTTGAATCCCATGTGCTTTAGGTGTGGTATGTGGCATGGGCATGACATTCCATGGCAACCCAATAGCACTTGGAACATGTTTGATAGTTGTTACAAGTATAATTAAAATGGGTTCTACATTTTGGTTCATTAGAGTAGGGTTGGTAGAAATGCCTAGCTCATTTTCACTTTAAATTTAGTTTTAAAAGACAATATCTTCATAGTTAAAATAGTCAAAAGGTACAGTGAGCATGTTGGACTAAATGTCTAAGGTTAGTCAATATGAACAAAGGTCACTAGGATGTTAGTTGGTCAAATGAGACACTTGTATGTTATAAAAAAGCATGTGACAATCAATTACAAAAATGACAACGAATGGACTTTCAACCCAATTATACAATGACATGTGGCAAGCCACAATTGGTTCACATTTGACACATGTACTAAATAGGTTATCCAAATGATGCCATGTGGCATACAAGTGGACCTACATTTTGATTGAAATTTTGATACATAGTCACATTGACCATTTAACAAAGTGACTAACTAAAATTCAAGCAAATGATGACACATGGCAGATGATGATGAAACCAAGTGGTGACATGTGGAATATAAATGGAAGTGCATTATGACTATCACATTGACCAATAGTCAAATCAAGCAAGTGAATGGTTTGACTAATCAAGTTATAATTAAATAACCACGTGTGGTAATAAAAAATGACCCCACCAATGTCAATTTGACTACTAGTCAAGTTGACAACACATTGGATTGACAAGTCAAAAATGCCAACCTAGGCTTAGTAAAAAGACCAACCCAATCACATCAAACATGTTGAATTGACTTGTCCAAGATGATTACTTGTGGTCTTTCAAATGCTTGTCCAAATTCAATACTTTTTGACCAAAATCTCTAGTAGAAAAACCAAGTTTTCTACCAATGATTACAATGTGGGTGGCCATAGTTTATTCAATATTGCAAGGTTTAAAACCTCTTCGTGAGGTTATTAATGTCACATGATGTTTTGAATAATTGGGTGATAATATTTGCTAGTTGTGATTTGATTACATCAAATTTATGTTGATAGGTTTTGGAACAAGGATCTAAATGTACAATATTGTAAACAAAAGCAAAGACTAATGTATACACATTTAGTTTACATTAAATTTCAACTATTATGATCAAAATTTCTTTATTTTTCACATACAACACATTTAAATTAGAGCACACATCTAATTGGGATTAGAAATAGGTGTCTATTTGTTTTTAAATTTACTCTCAAAAACATCTTACATTCATCCATGCCAATGTGATATTAAAGCCTACATTTTTTAAGGTATTTTTTATTGGAAGTGATAAATGATCTCTTCAAGACCCCATGTTTGAAAGTTAGATGGTGTCCATGATCCCATCATGAGGTCATGCTTTTCATTTATGTATATTTTGGAAATTGGCATGTCTTTTCAAAATATTGTACATCATATAAAACTTTCCAAGAAATCTTCATCTTTCTTTCAAGTTGATGTCCCCATTTAATCCTAATTTTTAATTGAACACCCAACTTTTTAGATGTAATTACATTGGTAATTTGAAAATCTTAATGTGTTTCACAAATATCAACATGTGAAGTCTTGGTCACCATTATTATTTTATGACATGGGCACAAACACTCTATGTTAAAATTTAATAGTATGTGTATTTTTTTTTAAAAAATTGGGGGGATTGTATGAAGGAGAATTAAAGTTTTGCACCCTATTATCATTTAATTTTTTAATATCTACATATTTAAGCCACCCTAGGATGTAGTCACAATCAAACGAACCAAAAAGCAGGTAGGGTGACTGCCAAAATTTAATAGAAATTATAATCTTGTTAGATATTTTTTGTGGCGCCACTTTAATGCCATGTTAATCATGGAATTTTGTGCCAAATGACTAATATATATGAATGTTGAAGAATTCAAAAAAAATTCAAAAAACATTATTTTGGGTTTTGGTTTTAGTAAAGGACCTTTGAACCTGAGCAACAATTGTATCAAAAGCAATCAATTCTATAAATTACCAAGCTAAAGAATCTTTATATAAAGTAATTTTGATGAGAAAAAAATTGAAACAATGTTGATTGATTATACACATTCAAAAAGCACTAATAATTTAAAAGTTGTGAAATTTTAAATTTTTAAAAATTAAAAATCCATTGAAGAGAATTTTGGTACCATATATTTGTTTGAATTTTGAATTACAATTGAAGTTGTTGGGCATCTAAATGTTGTTCACCATAAGGAAAAAATGTTTAGAAATAATATGATTCTCAATACATTTATTCAAGCATAACATGACATCTTTTCCTTACTATCTTCTTACTTTTTCCTTAACTAGATGTGTGATTGGCTCCCCACCAAATGACTTTTTAATATAGATTACACCCTCTCCATTCTACTAATTGAACCTACTAACAACTAATGTTTAAAGTCTCTTTTATATATGTTTTAAAATAATAATAATAATGTATATTATTGATGCATATTCTATATGAATTTTATTTGAATTTTGAGAATAAACATAATCTTATTTTAGAACTAACTTAATTATAAATTTTACCCAACAACTAATATATGGGTTACTCATGTAGCTTTCCAATTCCAAAAAATATATTCTCCTTTTGCTTTATGACCCAAGGTAATATTGACGTGTGTTGGGCAATTATTAAAATGGAGGGTAATTTTCAAGCAATTTTCAAGCTAGTTCTCACCTTTAAAATTATCAAGTATCACCATATGTGATATTTGGACTAAAACCCATTCCCCTTGGTTCTCACTTTGAATGATAATTACACCCTCTTGGGTGATAACACACTATGAGGGGGCCACTTTAGGCAATTAGAAAATGCATTCTTTTTTAGTACATTTTGTATTATTTTGGGGGCAATTTTTCTTTGATTTCATCTAGCATTTTGATAAACACGAATCTTTTTTGCTTGAAAAGGAGATTTCCACTTTCTACAAAATGTATGCAAACAACCTCTTGTTATGACTTTGAAGTTTGATGTTGTAGGATAATTGCTAAGAAAAAACAAATTTATTTTCAAGTATGGAGAACCCCCCCAATTCAAAACTTCCCAAACATAACCAAGGGGGAGGAGGGAAGATGTTTTTCTATTGATGGGATGCCATGCGGTTAGATGGTTTGAAACCTCACTTCACTTGACTATATATATATATATATATATATATATATATATACATGGTTAATAGTTTATCACACACAAAACATTTAAGTAGGAGTTTCATCAAATTGAACCATTATCATGATCACTTTTATTTTACTTTTGTGAATTTTTTAATTAAAGGAAATGAATTATGATAATTGAGTTGAAAAAAGTGCCTAGAATTGAACCAATAATTATCAAATTTAACAGAACCATCCATATGAAAACCAAGATAATAATAATAATTGAAAATTGGAAACCTTATAAAAAATTTTAAATATAAATTTTATATATAAAAAGTTGGTACAATTCTTTAAATTGATACTTAAAGAACCAAAACTAGTGGTTCTTTGAAAAAATTGAAAACCGCCCAACACTAATATTGACATGAACATAAGTTTTGTAATAACAAGAATAATGTTACATATGTTAAGCAAAAGCTTTCCAATAGAAACACTAATAACCAACTATTGAAAATTAAAACTTATTAATTAGATCATAATGAATACAATACCATTAATATTTCATTATACACTATTGTGATTTAATTGCCACAAGTAGTAAATTGTGGAGCTACATAAAGATGCAAGGGAAGACGGGCAGTAGCAACTACATGTAATGGAATTGCTTTTGGAGTTGTGATACCAAAAATTTCAGTCATATCCATGTCTTGTGAACTTTCTCCTTTTGGTAATCTCAATGTGAAGCTATGAAGAAACCTAGCTAGTTCCATTTGCACAGTAATCAACCCAAAAGGAAAGCCTGGGCATACCCGTCGACCAGAACCAAAAGGCAATAGTTGGAAATCCTTTCCTTTGAAATCAATATTGGATCCAACAAATCTTTCAGGATTGAATTCCAAAGGATTTTCATAGATAGATGAATCACGATGAATAGCCCATACATTCACATAAAGTAGAGTTTTGGGAGGTATGTAGTAACCCCCTACTTCACGACCTTCTATGTTTTCATGCGGTAGTAAAAGGGGAGTAGGAGGATGAAGGCGAAATGTTTCCTTCACAATGGCTTGAAGATATTTCAATTGAGGAATGTCACTTTCATGAACAACACGTTCAAATCCAACCACATCATCCAATTCTTCTTGAGCTTTTTGTGCAAATTGTGGATGCTTCAAAAGTTCTGCTATTGCCCACTCTGTAGTGGTAGCAGTTGTGTCAGTACCTGCTAACATGCTTTCCTGCACATATTGGGTTCCACATGGGAAAGTTAGGTATTAAAAAATGAATAATTGTTGGATGAAAAATTATTCATAAATCAACACCATAAAGTCTTTTATGGAGTTCATGAATAAATGATACATTTTATCATTTTGACATGGAAGGTTTAATATATTGATAATGACATGGAAGGTTTAATATATAGATTGTGAATAATAAAAAATTAAACACATTTTAAGTTAATTGTAATCATTGGACAACATTCAACTCTATTGATGAAATCATGAAGTATATTGTTAAAGCATGGTAACTTACATTGAAAATTGCCTTGATTGTATTATCCTTGAGCCTCTCACCAAAACCATGCATTTTAGGAAGAGAAAGCATGGCATTAAGAAAATCCTTGGAGTCATTTAACCCATTTTGTTTCAAACGATCTTGAATAATTTCTTCAAAAAATTGGTCTATTTTCAAACGCAATTTCTTCGATTGTGATGTAATGCCTTGGAGATCAAACGGCCTTAAAAGTGGAACAAAATCACCAATATTGAAAATGCCAACAATAGCCATTTCTTTCAAAATGATGTCCTTGAATTCCTCACTTTTTTTGTTGGAAAGTTTTAAGCCACAATATCTTTCTCCAAATAACAAACGTGTCATCATATTCATGGAAGTATCAGTCAACCTTGTTCGCATGTTTGTTGGTTTTCCTTCCTACATCAAACATGCACCAAAATGTTTTCAATCTTAAACATGTTTCATATGCTCAAATTTGATAATATTCATGTTGCTAGTCATTTTGGAAATATCAAATGATCCATTCAATTTTGTTTTCAAATATGCAAATATTCATGAATCATTCTGAATTAAATGAACTAAGTAACAACTACCTTGAAAAATGTATAAAAAATTACCTTGCAATCTTCAAAAACATCATGCATCAAGGATGAAATTTCTTCATCTCGAACATGTTTGGAAGCATTAAGACTTTTGGGACTAAAAAGTTGTGAAACTTCCATTTTTCGCAAACTTTGCCAATAGTCATCGGTTTTATATGTCCATCCCACACTAAGTCCACCATAAGTAAAGGAATTTAGAGTTGTGGGTAATGGACGAAATGAAAATGCTTGATCATGTGTGTTGAAAACCTCCTTTGCCAATCTTGGAGATGAAATGATGATAGTATAAATTGATCCCAACTTGAGTTCCATGATATCTCCATATGTCTTTGACAAATTATAAAAATCTTGGTGGGGGAGTTTATGCAAAAGAGGAAGGTTTCCAAGCAATGGCCATAAAGGGAATGGCCCTGGTGCTCTCTTCAATTTTTTGTAATAACAATGTCTAAAAAAGTTGTGGAAAACAATCATCACAAGTAGTAAAATTAAAACCAATGTCAAATCAATTGGTGTGATCAATTGACTCCATTTCACAAGAATGTTAGCCATGGTGTGAATTTTTTTCACAACTAAGTTATGTCATCAAAATTTCATGCATCACAACATGGGCATGCTTGTGAACTCTACGTACAAAGCACAAAACTTAAATAATGATGGTGGAATATGGGTTGCTCTTTTATAATGGAATGAGCAGAATCAAAGATATCTTTGAGATAGGGTCATGACATGCCAAGCCTCACAATCTTTTGTCCAAACACCCTAGCAATGAGGCACCTAGGTGGTAGGTATAATGGACATTCCAATTTAGTAGGTTAAAAGAAAAATAATTAGCCGTCTTTGAATATTATCATCAAACACGTTTAAATGGTTGACATTTTGAAAACATCATAATGGTGAAAAACCATTAAGGTGTACCACATAAGACAAAAAAAACCTAGTCCTTATTGTAGTCTTTTTTTACTTTATATTTTGATCCCCATTATAAAAAAATGAATCAAAAGTTGTCAAATATTTTAGGAGGAATATATTTTAATTCACTGCAATTCTAACTTCCATCATAATCGTATATAAATGTGTCCTTACATGGTAAAAAAGGACTTGATAAAAAAATAGAAAAGGGCAACAATGTGACAAGATTTTGGTACATTAAAAAAAAATTTGACCCATAAAAAAAGGTGAACATTGATTATATTACCTACTAAAACATTTTGACCGCCGCATTTTGCATAAGTTTCATCAATGTTTAGAATAAAGTGTTGAAAGAAATTTGTGCAAGTGTATGATATTATTGGAGCTCAATCAAATGTGAGATCTTGAGAATTTAAAAAAAAAAGGTTTGTCATTTGTTGACATGAATGTATGATCACCCAAATATTCTAATTCTATGCATGGTAAAAAACCATGGAAAATCTAAATACATTGTACATAATCTTCATCCATAATGAGAAGACCATTCCTTGTGTTTCAAAATCTAAAACTTAACATATAGGAAATAGGAAAGGGGATTATGAGTCCTTTTCTTTGTTGGGAAAAGGCATGACTACATATTGACCTAAAGGGTTCATTATTGGTTGGCCTTTTTTCAAGGAGATTTATCCTTAGGGAAAAGTTGTGCATTACACCACTACTTTGGGCCCCATCTTTTGAGCATGCACTAACAATGTGTAGGAAAAGATGTGTACAAAATTTTGCATGATCACATTAAAACCCATCCCATGCATCTCGTGACTATATTTTGTCATTATGTGTGACTTAAAAGTAGGTTGGTGAAGCTAGGTTAGTGATGTGTGTGTTATTCCAATGATGTTGGGGGAGGGGGGGTTGGGGGCGGTCACTCTTTTTTGTATTAAAAAACTACATGAGTAAAAGTTAGGTCCCATATATTTGTTGTCATGAAAAATATATACTTAATTTAGTTATATAATAGGATTATGTTTATTCCAGAAATTAAAATAAGGTATGGAATTAAAAAATATAAAAAATATAACATATGTACAAAAGACTTATAATATGTGTTAGTTGTTATTAGGTTCAATTAATTAGGTAAAAAGAGTGTAAATTATCAAAGTAAAAGAGGTAGCACTAATGTGACGACCTTTATTAATGTTGCATGGTTATTGGAATTTTCTATAAATACCCATTAGTTATCAACTTGAGTATATATCCACTTATTTAGTAGGGGTGAAAAAAAATAATTAAAAACCAATTTTGGTATAAAACCTTGCTTTTCATTTTTTTTTGAAAAAAAAAAAACTCTATAATAATCTTTTTTTGTTGGTTCTTTCATGAAAATTACCAGTTTTTTTATTTTTAAATTTAAAAGAATCAAAATTACTAATTATTTGCAAAATGAAATAACCACACAACACTAGTATTTACTCGGTCATGACAAGGAATTGATTGGGCCCATATGTAGCAACTTGGTCATCCACTTACTTGGGTTGTAATGCACACCTTATTTGCTTTTATTTTGAAACCCAAAAAACATTATTTTTTCTTTGTATTTTTTCCCATGCGAATAAACCACATCTTCATTGTCCATAATGAATTTGTGAATGAGAGACATGATTGTCATCATGTGAAATGTGACACACTACTAAAATGGTTGTTGAAAATTAAACTTGAACATTTAATGCATGATGTTTCAACTTAGTCATGCATAATCATCTTATTTCCTTCATCATTTCTCTACATGCCTTCCACTAAGAGTAAAACATCAAATTTGGGCTCTACATTGCTACGCATTACCAATGAAAATTAACTAATTATCAAGTGATGAGAAAAATGAATTGAGTTTGTGAAAATGCAATTCCATTTGGATGAAAATATTGAATGACATTACATGCACTTTGAATTGAATTAAAATTCAATTCAATTCAATTTATACCTAATTCAATTGGAGTCGAATTCCTAAAGGGTCCAAGCAAGATAAAGTGGACACAAAAAGTGAGTGCCTTTAGTTTTACCCTACATCATGCATATAAAACAAAAAAAGTGGGTTCTAAAAAAAAAAATTATTTTTTTATTATAACCAAACCTTTAGAATGTATGATCATCATATTTCAAAAATTATTTGAATAAATAAGTTTTTAAAATAAACTTGAAATATCTTTATTTATTGGGTGGTAGATTCATAAATGAAGACATTTTTGTTCCTTTACTTTTGAGGACACAAAGATCATTTTATTCTTGAATTTCAGTTATAATAGAAAGTAGATTTTTTTTGGATACACCTTTTTTTGTATGTAGACTTTAGTAAGAAAAAGATGATTGCAATTTTGTTGCAAAGAATATCATATTTTATTAGAAATTGTCTTGGTGTTTATAAATTGAATGTTGAATTGATGTGACATAAAAAATGTAACAATTTAAGAAGATGGATTTAATGTGTAAAGTCGTCAAACTACTTTGATGCATTTGTATTAAATATGTTACAGTAATGATTGGATTGGGAATTAGTCCAAAACCAAGCCAAAAAAAATTACATTTAACTAGTGTGGGTTATGCCATTAGCCCCAAGTGTGAGCTTGCTACACAATTAATTGAGTTTGAATTTTTAATTTTGATTGAATTTTTAATGAAAAATATTGGTCAAAATTCAATATCTCCTACATCTTAGGTCAAAAAATTATGGAACCACCTTCACAAAATTGTACTCAACAATACCAAAAACATGTCCCAATTTCCCTTCAAATATTTTTTAATTTATTGAAATTTCAATGAAAATATTGTTTAATATAATCAATATCCCTTGCATTATAGGTGTAAACATTATAATATTACATTAAGGCACCCCTACTCATCAAGGCTATTCCAATTAGTACCAAATGTATGGTGGGGGTTGTTGTGGTTTGGGAGATGTCAATGTGAAACCAAAACAAACAAAATAACCAAATTGCCTTCCCTTGTAAATAGACGTGTAACATTTTTTTCATTTACAACACATCATTCAACCAATTGAATCCTTTCTAATAGATTCTTCACCTTGTTATTGTGTGGACCACATCTTTTGCATGTAAACTTTAGCCCAATTTTTTATCTATAATCCTATTGTGTGTAATTGATTCATACAACACTTTCTACACATATATAATATGCCACAATAACATTTAGGCAAATGTTAAGTCCTTGCAATAGCTTATTCATTTGTTTTTAGTTATAGACTATTTTTTTCATGTAATCTTTAACTTAAAATATAATGTTATAACAATTGCAATTTTATTGCAAATAATTTCAAATTTAAGAAGATATTCTTGGTGTTTATAAAATGAAGGCTAAATAGGTGTATTGAAGACAAGTATTATCATTTCAAAGCAAAATTTTGAGAAGGGATTTTGAACATGAAAATTATTTTTCAAGTTGTCCCTTATATGTAGTTGTGCAAAATATGTCCCAAGAATAATCAAAGACCAAGAATCACAACAATAAATCATGCCATAATCATTTTGTACTAACAAAATTTTCATGTGTAAGATGTCATGGTCAAATGTCGTCAAACCTAAATGTTGACTTGTTGCAATGTAGACCTCACCTTGTTTTTGCTTATAGAATAATTTTGCACATAAAGGTTTCAAAATCAAAGTATTCAAAGGATTGAGTATCCAAAACATCAAACATGCCAAAATCATGTCATAGTTGATTTGTAACACTTTTTGCAAATGTACGACACATTGCAAGAACATGTGGCAAATAATAAATCATGCAATAGATTCCTTGCCCTTTTTTCACTTTTAGATTCTTTTTGCATGCAAAATTTTTCTTTTGATGTGAAGTTTCAAAATCAAAGTATTCAAAGGATTGAGTATCCAATCTATCAAACATGCCAAAATCATGTCATAGTTGATTTGTAACACTTTTTGCATATGTACGACACATTGCAAGAACATGTGGGCAAATATTAAATCCATGCAATATATTCCTTGCCTTTTTTTCACTTTTAGATTCTTTTTGCATGCATTGCAAGAACATGTGGGCAAATATTAAATCCGTGCAATGTATTCCTTGCCTTTTTTTCACTTTTAGATTCTTTTTGCATGCATTGCAAGAACGTGTGGGCAAATATTAAATCCGTGCAATATATTCCTTGCTTTTTTTTCACTTTTAGATTCTTTTTGCATCCAAAATTTGTCTTTTGATGTGAATATCACACCATTGCAAATTTGAATTACAAATCATGGTGTTCATAAATTGAAGGCTAAATAGGTGTCATGAAATTCTCATTTACAAACTTATATATAAGCATCTAAACATAACACAAATTATTTCTTAGTTGGCCCTATGTAATTGTACAAAATAGTTTGCATTAATAATCAAGGACCAAGAATCACAACCGGGTTTTATATTGTTCATGTATCGAGTTCATCTTGGAACATGCATAGGGCCATGATGTCACCTTTGAACTCTAAAAGTTGCACAAATTCAATGTGCATATAGGTAGTGGGAGAAAAAAAAGTACATATGGTTTCATGTGGTTATGATATTGAAAACTTCCACGTGTCTAGATACAAAAGTGATTTTGGAGTGTTAGTATTGTTGATGTACCTAACTTTTCTTGGAACCCATACATAAATGTGGGCCATAATGTCAATTTTGTGGTGTTGAATATGCACATGTTCAATGTGCACATAGTTGGAAATAAAAACATGACATAACTTAGCATACAAGAAATAGGAAAGGGGATTATGAGTCATTTTCTTTGTTGGGAAAAGGCATGACTACATATTGACCTAAAGGGTTCATTATTGGTCGGCCTTTTTTCAAGGAGATTTATTGTTAAGGAAAACTTAACATATAAGAAATAGGAAAGGGGATTATGAGTCCTTTTCTTTGTTGGGAAAAGGCATGACTACATATTGACCTAAAGGGTTTATTATGGTTGGCTTTTTGTCAAGGAGATTTATCGTTAAGGAAAACTTAACATATAAGAAATAGGAAAGGGGATTATGAGTCATTTTCTTTGTTGGGAAAAGGCATGACTACATATTGACCTAAAGGGTTCATTATTGGTTGGCCTTTTTTCAAGGAGATTTATCGTTAAGGAAA
>Ga0209611_10003591_pt1 | contig 26788 bp, 19 predicted proteins | sample S1TSphgellanicum_3_FD_187693 | JGI IMG/M metagenome (GOLD analysis project Ga0209611, IMG submission 187693) | Host-associated microbial communities from peat moss isolated from Minnesota, USA - S1T2_Fc - Sphagnum magellanicum MG (SPAdes) (version 2) | ecosystem: Host-associated > Plants > Peat...
CATTGTGAGTAGAACCTTAAAAACTTCACATAAAACATTTAGAAACCATACTTCTTCATACATATTGGGATTTGAATCCTCCCCAAGCTCTTGGAATTGAAAATCTTTTGTATTGTACATTTTTTGTTAAAAAGTTATACATTGTTGGAAGTATAGACTCATAAAAAATGGTTGCATAGTGAAAACATTGAATCAAATGGAATGCAAACATCCAAAAGAAGTCAAGTTCTATTGTGATCCATAGGAGATGTGTCTTACCTCTTTGTTCAAGTTTTGAGAACTTGGCATTTCCCCACCCTAGAAAGCACATGTAACCAAATAATCAAAGTAGCAGCATAAGATTATGAAAATACATGAAATGGATCATTTGTTCACAAAATTTTATCTTTAAGCATTTGGTAAAAAACAAAACAAAGACCTTGAGGAATGTGGACTTGAGAGGATCTCATCCCTTTCGGGAATGAAAGGCTAGAAAAAAGGCTTCTCGGGATGGTTATAATGGTGCCTCCTAAAAGGAAGTGAAACAAGATTCAAAAGACACCACTTGGGTTGCTCCCAAGGGGGGCTCCTTCTCATCATGGCACTTGTCATGGCACTACCTATCTTGAAGGCCATGAAGTGGACTTGATTTAGGAAAAACAAGAAAAAATCATTTCGAAAGGCAATGGCATTCCTAAGTTGTTTATTTTCACCTTTCCACTTTTGATCTTGGAGGCCATGAGGCGGAACGGCTTTGGCAATAACAAAAAACAACCTCTGAGAATCAATGACCCTTTAGAGGTGTTTTCTTTATGCCGTTAGTCATGTGACTTTTATTATTATAATTGACAAATATAATTAAATAATAGATATTTATTGACTTATGAAATGTAGACACTTAAAGCCTTGAACAACCTTTGTTAACCTACAAACTAAGCTACTAAAGCTAGGTAGCCTAAACCTAAATATCCTAAAAACTTAAGCTATATCCATGCATTATTTTTTTGAAGGTGAATGAGAGTTTCCAATTTGCAAATATGAGCCTTCCATCAAGGTTTTTAATTTTAAAAAATTGTTCAAAGAAGTTTAATGACACATATAGTAATTTTAAAAAATATGATTATAATCATGTATAGTCACTTAGGCATGAAAATGATTATAGTCACAAAGATGACATAGTTACAAGGAATATATTATTCCATGATTAAATTGGGACACTAATAGTATATGTTCAAATCATGGATGCCATGTTTTTGGTATAATGATTATGTTCAATTTTTTTGACTTTTGTCGAATGTGGAGTGCAAGAAAATGTTTTTCATTTGTATTGTTGAATTTTGAAAGATAGGCTTTCCAACCCTCAATAATAATCTTAAAATTATTTGACAGAAGTTAAAATTTATAGAATAATTAAAATTGAAAATAACATCCATTCCCACCTACATTGCCATCTACATCCATCACAAGGTTTAAAAATTCATATTCAACAACAAATGTATGAATGTATGTTTATATGCCACATGGAAAAATATTTTCTTTGGCCAAAAAAATTCCAATGATGTGGCAAAAAATATTTGTGTAATATTTTATTTACACGATAGAAAATATTTCAAAAAAGACTCCTCCATGCTCAATTGTTCATGTGCTCACGGTCATATGTTCACAAGTTAGCGTTGTTGTGACTAGTCTTTAGATTGATGAATGTTCTTTGTTCACTTCCCAAACCTAACCAACTTCAAAACCCTAAAACATTACACCATTCTTGTTGGAATTCTAACATTGAAGAAGAAGATCAAAAGTCCATGACAAACTAAACATATGAATGTAGTAACAAACACATAAGTAATGGATTGCAAAAACATGCAATATGGACCCATAGAACACTTCAACAACATTATAATAGTGACCCAAAGACGTTCATTGTTCCTAAAATCATTAGTTTTTCCCCTATTGTCCTTTGGTGGGGTTCCTATCATTCTTTTTCTTGGTTTGTTTCTAAGTTCTTATCACTTCTTTGTTTATTTCTAGGTGAAGGTCATGTTGTCTCTTAACTCCTAAACATTAGCCGAGCCCAACATGGGCTATTATTTCATGTATATTTTCATTGTCACAATGTTTAGGGGTTAAAGTTTCTACAAGAAAGAAAGGCAAGAGGAAACATGTAAGTTATCATTTTGATTAAAACATGATATTTTGCAAAATGGTTTTAATACTCAAAATCATGAAAATCTTTTGCTAGCTTCAAGGTTGATTTGAACTCATTTTGCCATCCATTAAGAGTTGGATAAAACAAAGATGCAAATGAAGCATATGCAACATTTTAGGCTAAATTTGCATAAATAATTTAACGCTAGTGTTTATTGATGGTATACCTAATTTACTTCCAATTCATAATTAATGTTCCTAGTGCTTATAAGGATTTAACCTTTTCACAGTCGTATGTTCAAGAAATAATTTGATGATGCATAATTCTTTTACTTATTAAAATGATGTTTTTATCAAATTTGTGGTATATTAGTTGCATGAACTTCTTTCATCCACCTTTCAACCTCCATGTCAACATAGTTGGTGTAGCCCTTTTTTAAGTTGCACACAAGGTTTCCACTAGTGTTGAGAAGTTTTCACATGTTTTAGAGAACTGTTAATTCCAGTTCTTCTTGTTGTTTTAGAAAATTGTCCTGGAGTTTTTAAAAAACATTCAGATTAAAAAAAACCTTTCTAAGGTTTTAGATTCTCAATTATTATTATAATTGTTGATTTTTGTATGGATTGTTCTCGTAAAATTGATAAATATTAATTTTCTTGGGCAGTTCTTGCAACCTAGTTATCATAATTCATTTAATAATAATAATAATAATAATATAAGTGTTCAGGATAGGGGTTCAATTTGATGAAACCCCTATTTAGATGCATAGTGTGGTATAAACCACTAAGTAAAAAAATTCCCCTATCAGGTGAGGTTTAACTACATAACCCCATGGTAGTCTACCAACATAAGCTCATCAATGTACTAGCACATTTCCCCTTGTCCCCCTGGAATAGTGTTTAATGATCACTATCCCAACCCACAAACGTCATAAAAGGCTCTTTAAACACTCAAAGACCATTTATGGCAAAGGAAAAGAGATATGGTCATCAACATTTAGGTTGGCAACCAAGTTCCTCTTGTTTGCAATGGAAGTCTCCAGTTATTTGCTTAAATTTGAGATTTTGCATATACCAACACATGAATCTTGGATGTGAAAAAGTCTCACAACATTTCCCCTTTTTATCATGATCAATTTTTTCAGAGAATGAATCTCCATGACACTTCAATGATCCAAAGGGTTGTTTATTTCCTTGTTGCATGAATAGAGGTGAGGTTGACTACCTTTGCAATTTCTACCCCTTATGGATTGTCGTCCTCCTCTCATTCTCACTTTTCATCTCATACCATTGGTAGTTGACTAATTTTTCTTTTATTTTTTGGTCAATCTTTGCTTCCAAAAATAGGGCATGAGCATCATACTAGGCAGAAGTTTGATTCAGCCTTTTTCTCTCTCATTTCTTCTTTTGTTGTAATGTTTTATTGGCCTTGCCTACCAAGGCAAGGATATTGTTTTTAGATTCATTATAGAGTATAGTAGCTTAAGGGATTTTGGCCCCTAGGTAATAAATAGGTCTACTTTTATAGGAGGATTTTTGAAAGATGATATTTTGGCTTGTGTTGAAATTTGAGATGAGTTATATAGAGTTATAATATCTTGAAGGATTTTGTTTTCTTTTAGAGGATTTTTTTAAAGATTGTATTTTTGCATGGTGAAATATTTGAGTTTCCATAATTCTTCTTTTGCCTTAAGATACATTTTAATGTAAATGGCAAGGCCACAAAGTGTGACACACCCCCTTGTTTCAATTGAGTTTGGGCAAGTTTATATTGATTTGTCAAGTCACCAGCAATCTTTTGGAAAAGGGGAAAAACTAACAATTCATCAACTTGGATATATGGCAACTAGTCGGGAGGAGGGAACCGATGGATTAGAGTGAGACCCAAGCAAATGAATTAGTCATTTTAGCTCTCGGAAATCAACAGGACATGGATGATGGTGTTGTTGAGAACTGCTACAACTTAGTGCATCTTGCACATTCAGCATGGACAGAAAAAGGAGTCAGACAGACAGACAGACAGACAGACCCTTCATTCACTCCATGCAAGTGCAATTGATTTGTTCTGAATTACACCCATTTTGACACGCACTTGAAAGAAAGTCCTTTCTCTTAAACCTGCCCTTCTTCCCTGAATTGAAGAACTGTTGCATGTGCTTTTACATCATGCAAAGATTTACAGATTTAAGACCTAAAAGCTTCTTCTTCAGGTCATGTCGTCTGTAATCTCAAAGACTTACAGGTTACAGACCTTAAAAAGCTTCATGGAGGTCATGTCGTCTGTAATATCTGTAAGTCTTTTGCATGATGTTGGCAATCCTTCTGGTGCCAATGTCCATCATCATCACAACTTTTACAAAGTGCAAGGGTGATGGGTATTGGTCACCTGTATCAACATTATTAAGTTACAATCATTTATGAAGCCACTATGCTACTACTAGGCTATGTCCCACAGTTTGTGCCCTTCTTGCCAATTAGCCCAGGCCAAAAATGGCGACAAACAGTTTTGGAAATAAAAAGTTTCATGCAACCAACGAGAAGGCTCATCATGCACTCATGAGGGGTCCAGTTTTTTTCCTTTGGGGAGGGGGAAAGGAAGGAGGAATGGATTTTTTTTGGGGGGGATTTTTCCTTGTTTTCATGGGGTTTCCAAAATGGTTCCTCAAGTTCCCCAACTTGTTCCCCAAGATGTTCTTTAAACTATCTCAGATTTATCCCATATGGTTTTGCCCAAAGTTCAACTCCCATGTATATAAACTGAAAAGTTCTCCGCCATGGGAACCCATTTGTTGGTGGGGAACTGCAGGTTTCCTTACTGTCAGGCCTACGGAACCCTAGGGGCCATTCCTGTCCCCTGAGGAAGAAATTGTGAGAGAGGAAGATTTTTGGGCAAGCGGATGATGGGAAGCGGATCAGTTTTGTGCCAGCAGAGATTGCCAAAAAAATTTCTCGTGAACGTAAGATTCTCGGCAGGCATGGCGGTAATGCTGCTGCTCGTGGGTGGGGCTTGGCAGCTTGCTGCTGCCTATTGAAGGCGCCTTTTTAGTTCATTCTCCTCGTCTTCTTTGTGTTGGGAAACTTTTGCTTTCTTGCTTTTTCGCTTTTGCACTCTGGCGTTGTCTTTATCGAGACAATCTTGTGTGTGTCCTATACTAGAAGTTTTGATTACCAAACCCAAACAGAGGACAAGGCTGGTTCTCGTGCAGAGTTTTGTTTGTACTAAGAAAAAAGCTTTGTGCAGGATGAACATTTAGCTATACGTTTCTAGAGTTCCCGCCCAGCTGTGTTCTGTGCACTTGATCTGGGATATTGCACTGATGCGGGAACGTGTTTTGTAGAGTTTGAAAATGCTTCCATTTTTCATCCTTTCTCTTCTTCTGTTTCTGATCGTCAGTGTGGTGATATTACCAGGGTTGATGCCACAGAGCTCAGATGGGGGTGGGGGGGGAGTAGCGAGTATGTTGCAACTGCCTTCGATGTTTGGAGCCCTGTCTGCCTTGCTTCTGCTGCTCGTCTGTATTCCGAGTGGTCCATTAGCGCTTGTCATCGAGACCGTGAAAAACTTGTAGTACTGTAGTGCGGTTTGTAATACGTAACTCTACTTGCAATTGAACAACAGATCGTTTACTGGTCAGATGAGCAAAGTGTGCAGAGATTCGGCTCGTCCCATACCCAGGCCAGAGCTTCCGTGTATCGACAGCCGATCCCCGCCCAAAATCTATGTCATCCTTCAAAGATCGATCAAGTTTCTAGCGTCGGCTTCGAAGCTTTTGTACTCTTTGAATCGGAATTTAGTTTTTGGGTATCGTACGCGAAAAGACGCAACTCTGTTAGCATTTGATTAGGTCTTATTCACCATCCTCCACAGCGCGCCACAGCGCGGCGGATGGAGCAATTGTCGAGCACTATTCCATTAGGATTCTGCTCTATCTGACATTCGGAGATCACGCACCAGTCGGCCGTGCAACTCTGCACGGATGCACAAATTAGCGACAGAGATGCACAAACATTGAGATGAGGCGGGGTCAGGCTGGACAGCGGAGGATGCCAAAGAGGAGATTTGCACTAGCGACAGTTCAATCGAAAAGAGAATGCTTGCATCACAGCAGTTACGGGTTAGTCTTCCCTATTCATAGGCGAAAGTATGTGAGAGTGCAGGCGTTGAAGCTCTATTGAGTTCCAGGATAGGCGATGAGTAGTCGAATCCCCTGCCCAGGTAGTGGACATCTTATCAGTCTATGTTTGGCGTCTCATCAATGGTTGCATTTCATGGTCCTTTCTTTAAAAAATTGATGGAATTAAGCAACCAGTTTTGGGTAATCCCAAATTTGCAGTCACCTGTAATCCTTTAGGGTCCTCGTTTCTGTGGCAAAGTTAGTGCTTCGAAAGGAATGTGGATCATACTTGTGATTTGAAACTCGTGATCTGCTGACTCAAATCTGAAGTCCAAGAGATTTTCTGAAAGCTTGTTCTGAGGGGTTTCATTTGGTGGACAAATGTTTTTTCATAGTTTTGAAGAAGTTGAGAACTGTGGATCATAGATCAGGCTCCTGTGTTGGTCGCCATGCTGTTTGGTGGGCCTGGAACCTGAGCTCTCTTCAAAACTGTGGAAAGCAGTTCCAGCTTGCATTAGGACAGTTCTACAGTGGGAGTAGAACTGGTTGACATTTACACTAACGGATATACATGAGGCCAGATAATTTTTGCTAGCATTAGGCTTGGTCCTTTCTATAAATCTTTCTTGACCGAATCTGGAAAGGTGCTCTCCTACTGCAATTTGCTACTGAACCAACAGCGCAGGATTGCCAGCCTCAAGTATAACATGGTACTAACCAACCACAGAGGACTGCTCTGGTCTTCAGTTGTCTAAGAGGATGTTTCCTGTGTGGGACCTGTGCAGTGGGGGAGTATGTTGGTTCTTTTACACATTCAAAAACAAAAAGCTGCTTCCAGAATTGCCATAGTACCCTGAAAAAAAGGCAGTACTGTGGCATTGGTGTACACTTTGGGAAGCAAAAACTGTGTTCCAAACATGCAATGGTAATGAGCAATATGCAGTGTGTGACACAAAGATTGACGACATTGTTGCTCACAATTTGTTCAGAGTTGGCAGGTCTGTGTGCCCCCACAATACATTTTCATGGTGAAGATTGAAAGGTCCAGTATTGCTGAGGTTGATTTCATAATTTTAGAAACAATGAACTTAGTAACTCTCTTTCTTTCAGTTCTTTTTGCGAATGGTAATTGGTCATTGACCAGGCCAGAGCTTTATTGCTTGCAACTACAGAATAAGATGGCACTTGCACAAGATGGTTATAAACTCCTGTATTTCCTCTATAGGGAAAAATGAGAGAGAGTCACACCATGACTTTGCGACTTCAAGGCTTACCAGGGAGCCATCCACAGTATGAGTTTGGTACCCATTATCCAATTTCACAGTTAAACAACACCTGGAACAAAGGAAACAAGTAAATCCTTGCATGACTCTGATTGGTTCTGATCTTCACCAGCACTGTGCTGCTAAGGGACCTCAGGAGTCAGAACTCATTAACTTAGTACAAGAAAGACCTATTTCAAGTAGGGGGCCACCTGAAGTTATGAGTTGCTGTGAAGGTGACTCTATTTACCTAAGACCGGAGTACAAACCTCCAGTTCAAATAGTTTCAAGGAACAAAGAAACCCAATGAATGGAAATTCAGAGTGGAGGGGTCCTTTCAACCTTGTGCATGTGGTCATGTCATTCTAAGTTTTAAGCAACCACATGCATGACCCAATGGACCCCAAAACTTGGAGTGGACATGTATGTAAATATGGTAGTATTTTGAACAGTGCTAAATTGTCAATCTCAATTGCCCCTGGTGGTCTTGGAGATTTGTACAGGTAAGGTGTTCCCTTTACAGTTTTGGTTACTGTTGCTATTCAAGACTAGAATAACTATAAGGAGAGAGGCTCAGGTGCACTACACACAACATGTTGCCTCCTTCCAAAGGTGGGCTACTTATTCTTCAGAATTGTCAAGACTCAGGAGTCAGCACATGACAGGCTCACTCTCTTAATCTTTAAGACCCATCTTTTGGGAGGCTGGAATCTGAACTAGCAGTAGTGTGCTTAGTTCTGGGTTGTATCAATGCAATTTAGGAAGAAATTATACTTGTCAAATGTAGATGGATGAGATTGAGTACAAGATCAGAGCAGATTTAAATGCATCATAACTATGACTATGGTTCATGATCAGCCATTGCAATTAGTGTATGTTTAGAAGTAGTGGGCTTATTGTTTCAAATTCTGAATATTTTAATTGAGTCTTTTACCCTTTTCTTGTGGCAGATAAAATCTGTCCATTCAAAATTTTACATATCTCTACTTGTTGAAAAGGAATCTGTTTCGATTCTTTCCTATGAACTAGCAAGTGCAAATTGCCTACAAGGGCATTTCCATAGTTTCGGACTGCCTGTTAGAGAAACTTTGGACTTATGCACTGACAAACCTATGAGATCAAATTTAAGTGATATTTAAGTTAAATCTGTACTCATGCCTCCTTCAAAGTTGGAATCCTAAGAAAATATGTTTTAACTTGAAATTGGTTGTTTGGATGTTTTAAAACCCCTATTATGATGAAATCTGGCAAACTCCATTAAACAAAGTGCCAAATAAAGGGGGAAAACAAAGAACAAATAGAGAGGACTCAAGTCCAGAGTAAAAGAGCAAAACCCAAAGTGGGTGACTATGGGGTGTAGGAACAAATCATGTTTCAGAACCCCACCAATTGCAACAAGAAGCATATTAATATGAGAAAAAAACTTAAAAGAACAATAAGCTTAGAAAAGCTCTAACTTACATTGATGACACGTTTCAAAATAGAGATGGCTTGAGCTCTTTGTAAAGCTATTGACACCTTTTGTTTATAAATAACACATAAAACGATCAAAGGAGGGCCATTGGTGCTTATTGCTAATCACACCATGTTAGTACATCAATGAAAAAAAAAGTTTGATTATTGATGTAAGCAATCAAAAACTTTCATGACAATGAAAAAAATGCATACATCAAATATAGATTGTGATAAAATCCTTCTTTTACTCGAGTCACCATTGTCATAATCATCTTGCAAAATTGAAATATGAAACAAAATTAAATTTGTTCAAAAGAGATCAACAATGATAACATTAACCAATTTGTGGATACCATTAATTGATAACACAATGTTAACTTGAAAAATGAAACTTTGCATCTCTCACAATGAAAATGAAAAATATCTTGAACAATGATGAAGGATAGAAGTCATTTCTCACAATGGGAACAATGAAAAAATGGGTCATGCTAAATTTAGAGGCTCACCACAAATGCAATGACTCAACTATTAATATTATATTAGATTTGACATATTCTAGAAATTCTTCAACTTTTTAAGTTCTAACCCTCCAGGTTTTGGGCTATTTTATGTGCGGAAAGATGTGTGACTATGGGAATCTCCATGAATCAGCATGACTTATAAGGGCATCTATCGTTGAACTTAGCATTGAACTATACCTTTTTGCTTCCCTCCATTTGATAGTCAACCTTGCACAGGCACTATAACCAAAAAACAAAAGGGGAAAAATCGGCACTCGTTTTCATTATCGAAAGTGAATGTGTAGTGAGGTGCACTCTACCCTTGAAAGGAAGGTACCGTGGAAAGTGAAGGTGTGGGACTAGGGTTGCAAGGAAAGGCTGGAGGTTTGGGTCCCATTCCTTACGGCACATCGAAGCTGCCTACGAGAGCAAATGACCCACTTCAAATGATTATGATCTGTTGATCTATCAACTTCTCCTTGGCTAGAGTTTGCCAAATGGCTTAAAAAAGTATTGAATTGTCTTGGATTGCTGTTGGAAAGTTGCTTGCGCCGCAAATCTGCTGCAAATATCGGAACAGCGTCTGTTTTGCCCAGTTTAGTGTTCTTCAGATCCCCGCAATTTGGCTTAGGGCTGACTGTCTCCAAGTCTGGTTTCGAAATTCGGAGTTGGAGTCAACTTTTGTTGCCGATCTTTTAATCTGGCTTTGCGAATTTCGAATTATTGCACCAATTGCTTTTGTGTGTGCTGAGGATTTTGGGCAGTGGAGCATCAGGATTGTGTAGTTGGGTTTTCAATAGCTGCCAGTAGTCTGTGTGGTGGGTTGTCTCAGTTTGCAATTCTCCATCAGGTTCTGTACTTCTATTGCCTACAAGATATGTTGGATATTTGCGAGTCCGCTATATATTGTGTGAAGCATCACTATTCTGTGCGTGGATTTGCAACAGTTCTGTGTTGAAGTTTCTTCTGTTTGTAATTTTGGAGCAGGGTTAAGACTTCGGTTGGGGCGTTGTGTTTATAGATCTGGCTCTACACTCCGTGCAAAAGTTGGTGAATTCGCGGAGGAAGATTGGAGTCCTAAGAAGCTGGGAAACGATTTTGCAATGGGGGAGAGTTTCAAGGGGAAGTTCAGTGCGTTTAGTGAGAAGCTGAAGGTGGGGGGTACAGAAGTGGGGAGAAAGATGTCCGAAAGGATTATAACAGCGAGTGGGAAGATGAAGGAGCTTTTCCAGGTCTCAACACAAGCTGACAAGCTTGTTGAGGAGGCCACTGCAGAGAATATGGAAGGACCAGACTGGGGCAAAAGCTTGGAACTATGTGATTTTGTCAACACAGGAAAAGTAAGTGGGCAGGAAGCTGTGCGAGCCATCAAGAAACGGATGATGGTCAAGAGTACCCACATCCAGTACTTGGCTCTTACACTTCTAGAGACTTGTGTGAAGAATTGTGAGAAAATGTTTTCTGAGGTTGCTTCAGAGAAGGTGTTGGATGAGGTGGTGAAGATGATTGATGATCCACAAACTCCAACCGAAAACCGGGATAAGGCATTAAAGCTGATTGAAGCTTGGGGTGAATCCACAGAAGAGCTTGGATATCTTCCCATATTTGAACAGACTTACAAGGTATGCCTAAACTTGGTTTTGAGAATTGAGCACAGTAGTGATGTGTTTTTGAGAGTGAAGGTGAGGGATTTGGAGTTTTAATCTCTAATCTTTGGAGGTTTCCTTGCTACAGAGTCTGAAGTCCAGAGGGATACAGTTTCCAGGTCGTGACCTTGAAAGCTTGGCACCTATATTCACACCCCCACAGTCAATATCAAGATCAGGCACAGAAGGATCTGGTGCAGGAATGGGTGCAGAAAGTGATGGGCTAGCCCCAACCAACCCTGAGGATGCTAAGGAGATCTTTGATGTCTCTCGCAATAGTGTTGAGCTTCTATCAACAGTCCTTACCTCCTCCCCACAGCAGGAGGCTCTTCAGGTTTAACTTTTGTTCCCTGTTGTGAGGCTTTATATGTGCCCATGCATGAAGGAGTGGGTTTTTTTTTCTGAAAGCTCAGCCTTTTGCCTGCAACAACTTGAAGTTATGAAAACATGCCTGCTTAACTGGACACTACTATGGTTGTGGGTGGCATTTTTCAGGAAGAGTTGACACTGACATTGGTGGAGCAGTGCCGACAGTCACAGTTTAAAGTTCAGAAGATTATTGAAAGAGGTGGTGATAATGACCCGTTGTTGTTTGAAGCTCTGCATGTGAATGATGAACTACAGCAGGTTCTTGCAAAGTATGAGGAGATGAATAAACTGTCTACTGAAGCACCTCATCCAGAGGAGCCTGTATTTGCCCATGTGCAAGCTGAAGAAGATGACTCTAACTTGGGCACCAGTGAAGAATCTAAGCTTGTACGAAACCGGACACCAAGGACAACTGCACCAAGTGCCACTTCACATGACGATGAGGCTATGTCAGATTTGGATGCAATGATATTTGGTGACAGTTCAACAGAAGAGACGAGTCAAAAGTATAAAAATAGAAATACAGATGATTTGATCAAGTTCTAGCTTGATTAGTATTGTTGGTTAACATCTGTTCTGTTTGGTCACAAACTTCTTTTGTTGTACTTGTGTGTGCTGTGTCTGTACTCGGGAGAAAACAACTTGCAGTGGTCCAGTTTAACTAATTCCCTGGATATCTCTCAAAACTGCTGGTTTAGAAATTCCCAGTCCATGATCAGTATGTGTTCATGAATAATTAGTTGACCTTTTGAGCAATTAGATCAGCAAAAGATCCCAAGGCAGTGCTTTGGTTATGTTCAAAGCTGTTTACAAGAAATGCCCATGTTCTCTCTTCTTGTGCAATTAAACCCAAGCAGGAATTGGTGGAAGCTGGACCACATCCAGCCTCATGCTAACCTGTAGAATGGGCCAAAATTGTCATTTTATATCCAGGGTTCCAGATATCAAATAAAGCTTGGATGCTCCTGTAAATGTGCGACTCCTTATTTTGACACTGGGCTCACATATTGCAGATATGTAGTTACCAACATTCTGAAATTTTCTGTGAAGGTTTGAAGATGTCAACAGATCTCCCACCTGACACAAGAACAGCAATTGCAACATATCTATGGAACTGCACAGAAAACTCCAAAACTTTTGTAGGGAACTTAACAGTGAGTGTGGTCATAACTCATAACCTTTGAGTATTGTTTAGGGTGTGACATAATCTTCATCATAAATTGCAGTGATGAGCTATCATGACTCTCCACTAACCAGCAATTGCAACGGTTGTTTTTCTTGGAGCAAATTACCATACATGTTTTAAGGAAATCTCAGCACTCCAAGATTTTATATTCAGCAACTGAACTTCAAACACCAGAGGCTCATTGGCATGTGATATGAGGGTTCTCCTTGGTCCAACCTGTAGAGTTGCATCAGCACTTCTTATGAGACTGCAGCATCATGCATTGTATGAGAAGATGCCAGGCTTATGCATCCCTGACTATGCTCTATGAAGCATTCCACTTTCAAAACAAGTGGAAGTAGCACCCAGTTTAATACCATTTGCGAATTACTGACTACACTCATTGAACAAGTTGGAACCCTGGAACATTGCAGCACCATTGTTTGTACATATTCCTCCTCATGACACTGGAACCCAAGAGCTGAATCAACATAGCCAAAAGCTGGTGGAACTAGAGCTCTTCTCTTTCCTACTCCCCAGAAAGATAAGCAGAACTTGTCAGTAATCATGTTCAAACCATTCAAGTAGGAACTTGATCAAGTCATTCATGGGCGTCTAGGACACGGGAATGTAACTTGCTGAAACCTGATCTGATGACCTGTGCAGGTACACTTCCAGCATACATATGTAAACTCTTTTTTGTGTTACTCACATAGCTCCAGGTTTCATACCCATGATAACCTCCTCAAGCCCAATTAGGGTCTGTCCATGTAAGAGTCAAGTTACAGATGTCGAACAGTGGTCCAAATTGCCTCTTGACAACTGGAAAGCACAAATGCATATTGTTTTGGCTCAACTTTCACTCTTCATTGCCTTGCAGTCTCACCCCTACAATGAGCTTCAAAACCATTTTCATGTGTGAAACAACAGAGGAGGAAGGCCATGCTACCTTGCCTTCACTGAGTAGAGTCACAAAAGGCTGGCTCTCACCACCAAATTGATCCACATTGCTGAAATGAATCCCCATTGGCATGTCCTCATTAGCCAGGAGATTCCACGCTTATCATCACTATTAGAAAATTGTATAGAGAGTTGAAGTGATCCCATGAAAGAATAAATCTAAGACAAAGTACCGGTAAGGGAATTAACCATTGGAGCAGTGCCACACATAATTGAATGTCACAAGGTCTCACTTTTTTGCCTCGGCCCAGAGCCTTCAATGGCCTCTGAGAAAGACCAGAACCTCCAACGTCACATTTCAAGCTAACAGCTGCAACCAGCCAGCCACGTTGCGAAAGATAGAACTACAACATCAAAGATACTGTCTATCCCCCAAAGTATCTCACTTCACTCAGAATAATTGTTGACAAAGAATGCTTTGGACTGAATTGAGTTCATGTAGATGAACATTCTTAAGGTGCTTTTCACCCATTAGATCCATATCAAGGATTGCAATTCTGAGACCATAAACTCCTGACGAGAAATCATCTCTTAGTTTTTGCAGTTCCTTGTAAAATCTGGTCAGATGCTAATGATCTCTGAGGGTAGTAGACAAGCTCATTCTCAAACTGCACACCAATGAACTAGGAGCATTTCTAACCAATGAAGATTACAACTACTAGTTGGTTCCCTTCATGAGCATGATCAAAAAGGCTGTGTGCCTCCTAATGACATGAAGAGATGGTGGTGTTCTTGCATGCTGTATAGCAAACTTCTCTATCTGCACTACAATATGATGCAAATGATTTCACTTCCCTGCCTGTGCTGCTTATTGTCTGGTAGTGGTACTTTAATGTATAGTTGCAAGATGAAGTCCAAAGCTTCACTCCAAATGGAGATTTCAACTTTCACCACCTGAAGGAAGACAGGTCTACTGACAGATCTGGATTATGAGAACTTCGACAAGGTTGAGGAGTGGCAAGGAGACAAAAGGTTCACAGAAGATACAGTAACAAAATCATGATCACTCAGCAATTGACAATCTGTTGACAAAGTTAGCTTCGAAGCCAAAGTTGACAAAAAACATACCACAAGGAAGCACAGACAACATGGCTGTCTTGATGACTGTCTTGATGTACTTCTTCCTGTTGAATCTACTGTCTTCAAGGGTCAGTGACACAACAGCAAACAGAGTGTATGAAGCTTCAGAGCCAAGGATATGAACTCATACCTTCAAATGCATGGATGGAGCCCATCTAAGCTTCTTGTTGATAAGTGTATTGGCAGAGTTGCAGCCACACACAACCTCAGGACCTGGAATGTGGTCAATAGGCCGTATTTTGTTCTCAAAGCTGAGCACTATCTCTGCCATCTCGTTCATGCTTACCATCTCTTGGAGCTCCAACACAAAGACTATTGATTGCTAGAGCTTCACATCTAGAACCATGTACTTGACATATGGAGAGACAAATGCAAAGAGGAACATCTTATTACTCTTCAGGTACTGAAGGGACCATAGATGCTGTGGAATCTTTGGATTCGACACTCCATTTTTAAATCTTTGGTGTAATGCTTACATAACTCTTCTGTTGCCAGCTTTTGGAGGCCATAAGCATCTTGTGGCTGCCATCCAAACCAACAGATCCAACATCCATCAATTCCTGAAATCCTCTCCATATCCAACGATTGATTCCTGATCACATCTCTGTGCCAAACAAAAAATCTTTGGAATTCAGCACACATTTGAGAAAAGAGAACCAAGACAGTACCTCAGCAGGCCATGCATCCAACTCTTTTAGGCTCACATTAGTCTCTAGTCACTTGAACTCAGATCACTTTCACTTCCAATGAGAAGTCCTAAATTCAAATTCTTTGACCATGGAAATCTTTGTTGTTGTGCATTGTATGTTGACACTTACAACTATCGTTGTTATCACACATACAAAATATAACATGAAAATATCTTGAATGGTAGATCATGTTCAAACCCAAAATGGTCAATTGCTTGCAATAAAAACAAAAATCTACACTTAACACTTTCACACAATAAAATGCAAAATTAATACCATGTACAAAAACACATAAAAACTTGCATACAATAGTAGAATGCATTGAAATGTCAAATCATCAAAAGTGATTTGAAATCACACAAATTGAGATTAAATCGCATTCACATAATATTTTGAACCCCGTTAACAATTGAACTGATTTGAGATTAAAACCCAAACAACTAAGCTAACTCAATTTGATCTCTAATTAACTAGGAACTAACTTAACAACTAAACTAACACACTTGATAACCTATTATGTCTTTGGAATTACCACAATGATTAAGTATTGGGTGTTCAAAAGTGTGCAAATAAATACTTGGTTCAATTGTGAAACAATAGGTGAATCAATCTATTGTCCTACAAACATGGGTTCACATAAGAAATATTCTGCTCCTTATATTGGAATCAAATTTTGTAGGTACCAAATTTACTCTAAGTTCTTTATGTTGGCCATATGTGGGTCAATCATGGGAACCATTTTAAAAGGGAAAACAACGGATGAAGTTGCTTGCAACATCAATTCTTTGTTTTATTGATGTGTTTACCATTTTTCGATGGTGTGGTATGCCTTTTTGGTTATCAGTGGATGGGGTTGACAAATATGGAGGCAATTAGTTAAATAGGGATATATTCTCTATCGAACATCCCTAGAACATGGTTTGAAGTTTTTTTTGCTATAGCCATATGTTTATTGAAATTGTTAATTATGTAATGTTAAATGCTTTTAAAATGGTTTGTTTATCACACTCATAGGTTGGTTATTAGTTGAGTTTATTGGATTTAAGAGATAGTAGGGGAATTGAGTGGGCTTTATTTGAGGTTAAGGGAGGTGTCATGAACTTGAGGATGATATTTGAAAAACTAGGGATTCGGACTTCTTTTCTTGGGTCACTTAAGTTTATGGGAAATGAATAGGTTTTGTCAATAGTCATCAAAAAGTCAAGAAGCCGATGCCATTCATTGGATACATAGGAAACTTGATTGGGCATATCAAAAGCTTCATAACCATGTGTCATGTACTTTGGCCATAATTATGTGTGGGGTCTATATGTACTTGAATCTTATTGTGTTGGTTACATATAAAGAAAAAAAAAGATGTACAAATAAAAAAAGTTTTGTTGCCCTTGAAAATATTAAAAACAATTAGAAAACAAACAAAGTATGAAACATCAAAGTTTATTAAAAGGCGCAATTGTATTGAAATGATAGAAGTAAATCACATGGGTTGAATGTGTCACAAACTACAATTATAAAACTATAACTTGTAACAAATTAACTCCAAACCTCAAAATTTATATGTGCATTCAAAAGCTTGATTAAGAAAAAACGAAAAATTATTCAAAACCATTCCAAAATATATTGTTTCTTAATCCTAACCTAGCCATCATTTAACCCTAAACTAGTCATCATCATATATATTAATTCAGTAAGTCAGTTAGTCAGTCAGTGATAGTTATAACTATTAGACTTCTGATTCAAGCACGGGAGAGGTTCAAGTTCAGGCATCCAGTGGATGGATGGTGCGTCGGTGGGTGTTGAATCGCTCTGGCCCAGTGTGATCCAATGGAAACCGGTGTTTAGCAACCGGTTCCATATTTTAGTTCATTGATTTTTTGAGAACCATGAGAACGAATGGTAAGAACCACCCTTCTAATAACCCGCTAATGGTGGTTGGTTCCAGTGTTGGTTCCGGTTCTTTGAATTTTTTTCCCCATAATCAAAGAATCACCAGTTCCGGTTCTTTCAAAAGAAGAACCAAAGGTTTTATGAAAGAGCCAATAAAAAAACGCACTAGTTCTTAGACTTTCTTTTTTTTTCCTGAAAATTTGGGAACCGTGGTTATATAGCCACACCGATTGTTTGAAAATTTTAAAAAGCGCCCACTAGGTGAGTGGTGCATGCCCGGTATGATAACCGGAGGGCATCTTTCATTCATTCATTCATTCATTCACAGAAGCGCCCCACAATGATGGGAAAGCATGCGTTCGTGCCCTATTGGGTACGATGGGAACGTACTTTCTTTTCCTACGTGGCGGAATGGGCCATTCCAAGAAATAACTGACATAATCATGACTTTCTGAAATGGCAGAATGTCGTTGACCTTTAGGGTTTCAAGGGTCGTCATCAGGGGCCATCGCTGCTTTAGTGCCGTGTTGTGCCTTACAGGCACGGGTTACCACTAGTTTAATTTTAATAACCATCGCTTAACCTTAATGTAGCCATGCCTAACCCTAATCTAGTTACCACCTACCCCTAACTTAGTTGCCACCTAACTTTAATGTAACCATCATTTTAAAATCCTAGCCACTATCTTTCAACCTACCTAATTATTAGAAGGATGCAAATGTCATTCATCCTTTTGATGAATGTTCAACACATTCATCAACTTTGAAAAAAACCTTAACAAGAAAACCTCATAAACACTTGAAATTTTTTCTCCAACCTATCGCTTACTTGAGGTACTCCAAAAACAAAACATTTAACTTCAACAAATGATTCTCTTCTTTTATGCAAGACTTCACTTTCTATTGGATTCATTCAATGTTTTTTCTTTTGTTTAACATGAGCCCATAACATATTGAAAACAATTTTAAAACTAGGAGAATATGAAACACCAAAGTATATCAAAAGGTGCAACTACATTGAAATAACAATGAAATGAATCAAATGGGTTGAATGTGTCACAAACTACAATTATAGAATTATAACCTCTAACAAACTAACTCCAAAACCTCAAAATCATTATGTGCATTTAAAACTTGGATAAAAGGGAATGAAAATTTATTCACAACCATCCAAATATATATATTAGGTCTTAACCCTAACCTAGCCACCACTTAACCTTAATAGTCATTGTCTACCTCTAATGTAACCACCATTTAACCCTAACCTAACACCATCTAACTCTAATCTAGTCATCACCTAACCCTAACCTACCCACCACCTAACCCTAATGTACCTGCCACTTCTAAACCCTAGTCATCACCATTCAACTTCTAAACCCTAGTCGCTGCCATTCAACCTAACCTAATAATTACAAAGATGTGAATATTATTCGTCATTTTGATGAATGTTCAACACATTCATCAACTTTGCAAATTGGAAACAAATAGTATTTCTAACAAATAGGAGGGAAATTTGTAACAGGCATCATATTGGTTGACATAGGTTGAGAGATTAGGACATATACAATGTAGACATTAAGTAATTGTGCTAGGCTTCTGCTGCTGGGAGAGATAATCAATTCAAGGACAATGGAATGTCTTGAGACCCCAAAGAGGTCTGTGAAACCAACATTGGGAAGGTACTTAGCCACAACAATCTGTTAACTTGTGGGAATATCTCATGGTTAAGAAAGATCACAAAGAAAGCACAAATTAAACTGCAGAGATGTTGAACCTCGTAAGAACTGTACAAGTCCCAAGGACATTAATATTGGACTTCTCTTCCCCAGTCACTAGTTCTCAAATTTACAGTCACCAAAAACATAGACCTGTTGATAAAACATAGTCACATACCATATCAAACTGCTGACTCCAAGTTGTCCACAAGGTAGCACATTAGAAGGTACTCAGCATCTCAGGTATCCTATTCTCATTATCCTGAGGGTCAAGTAACAGATACAGCATGGAAGGCACTGTGATAAAAGCATGCAGAGTGAAATATGGAGGCCATTTGTGATTTCATGAACTGTATTAAGTGCCTGTCACAACTTGGTGGTCTTCTCGAAGTTACGAATCAAAACAAACTCACCAAAATATTTGTGAGGACTCATTTCCTTGGTGGGTGAAGCTCCATACCATGATCGGCCAATAAGTACCCCTGGGCCTACTGCTCGGATGTAGTCAATGAAAGAATCGCCAAAGGGCCATGGTTGCCTCCCTGTCACATTGCATGCACACACTCACAATCTTGATCAACAACAGAAGATGAACATGACTGTTTATCCATAACTTCCTACCTCAAATGTTTGAGGAAAGGATGAAACACAAGGCTCCCACTATGCAATCATTGACCCAAAACCACTACAAAATGTGGAAAACAGTGCATACCCGGCTGAGGATACCCTTTTGGCACAGCATCTTTAAGTTCAAAATGCCCATCTCCATAGCAAAATGCCAAATCACATGTCTCATTTGTTGCGGGCACAATTTGGACTGGCCTAACTTGGAAGTAAAGAGGTGCAAATAACTGCCCAATTCCCTCTAGCAGAGGGCCCCCTGCATATTGGGCATACTGAGGCAATTACTACATCAGATTGCAACTAGGATGCAGAATTTTTATTGAGAGCCACTCCTCTAAACAAAAAATGATCTCATTTGCCAACTCAACCACAAAGAATTGTAAAGGGACATATGTGCAACCCAGTACTACCCAGGGTTGGAGCAACTATGGGAATTGCCTGAATTAGTATGTTCTTACAAAAAACAGTTCTAAGGAAAGCCAGCTACCCCTTTAAAGACCTGCACAGTCAATATATCTGAAAACTGGGTATGAGCCTTGCCTACAATGACCCTGCCATAGAGCTCTTTGTCCTTGCTGACAAAAAAGACCTGCAACAATTAAGACACTGCAAAGTTGAATGGACATTCCAAAACATGGTCCCACACTATAGTATGGTAAGATGCTCAACAGAAGGGAAATTATTTTCACCAAAAAGAAAAAATGAGAATCACCTGTGTCTCACCTTCTTGAATCGCCTGAACCCGCCAAAAATGAAAGGTGCTGTATCAAGTGCACACCGCCCATGCAGAACCACAAAATCAGTAATGTAATTCAGCTGCCTTTGTGAAGGCAGGTGTGTATGAATGGAAAAAACCCAGATAGCATTTCACCCTGAAGATATTTGTAGACCTGTCATTTAGTGTAGTCCTACAGGGCACTATTGAACATTGATCTTTCAACAAGTCATGGATAGCTCATATTCTGCTGAGGATGGTCATAAGCAAAACAACACCTGATAACTCGTTTAAGTTACATCACAGCTCATGATGCAAGATTTCAATTTAACATTGCTGCATACACACTAGAAGACTCAGGAGAACACATCTTGCATTGGAATTCTCAATATTCACATCTCTAACAGAAAGAGATGCCGATTCAGATGCCTCTCACCTTCATTCACTTGCCCAGACCAGATGATAGGTTTGAGTGGCTTCTCAATAGCTTTGTTAGGGAGCAACCCTGCAGCATCCTCCACAAGTAGGTCTGGAAAATCATACCTAAGTCCGGACAGCTTCCACATGGATGAAATATGCCTACACGGTTTTGATCAAGCAACCATCACAGGAAGATGAGATCCATATCTAATCATGCAAAGGCTGGCTGCCTTCTTCTGCTTCATGACAAGGACATTATATTTATGGATATAGAAAGCTTTTGGTCCAATTACACTCGAGCCATTGGTATTTAGCACACAAATTCCTAGGAGGCCAAATACAAACAGAAGGAGTGAACATGTGCAAACCTACTTGGGCTCAAGCAAATCAAGCAGTCGGTGCCTGCGCTCCTCTGGTATATCTCCAATCTTCTTCCTACAACCCACAAGAATCTGAGGGTTCAATCTTTTTGGGAATCATCATTGCTCCAAAGAAGCCCTGCAAGTTCAAACATTCACATACATCCTAGGGAGGAGTAATTGAAACTTTTAAGCTCTTGTCCATCAGTTACCAGAGAAAGGTAGCATGGTTGTAGGTTCTGGAATCCATTGGGCGAATGAAGGCTGGTGGATCCAGCAATGTCAGCACATCCAGCTCATCCAAATAAGCTTTTTGTCCATTCTCAAGTATTCTGTAAGGTTCCTCCCCCTCATTCCCTTGCACACCATATTTGCTTGGATTTATTTCTCTATTACTGAACTCCTCCAATTTGGCTGTGTGGTCACTGTAAAAAGTATCCTTTCCCAACCTTCCTGATTCCAAGGCTTTCCCAGATTTCTTCCATGGATCCCAGCTCTGGCTCAAAGGATCTAAACCAGTCTGCCCTCCACTTTTGTATTTTGGAAACTTGCTATTGGAGCCCCTAAATGTCCCATTCGTAGGCTTTCCATTTGTTGCATGGCTTATGACAAGAAGCCCTTGTTCTGCTTTACACATGTAGAAACAACAGTATGTCTTTGGTCCAGAAGACAATGAAATAAGTGAAGCTCTGTACAAGAACTTCTGTGTCTTGGACTATGTGGACAAGTCTGATATGACTTACCATCCTGAGGAAAAAAACATGCCATCGAGTTGAACAATGGAGAAAACCTGTATCCATCTTAACTTTCTTACACTATTCATAAAGGACTGTTGAAACTCAATGCCTGAAACCTTTGAACACACAATGTATCACAGAAACTGGCACTAGTACTCTTCAACCTTAAGGCTTAAACCCTAGAATGCAAGATGATACTGCAGATGGTACTCTGGAACACTGGCCCATGGAGTGAAGATCTTGTAATTTGAATCCACATTCCATGAAAAAAGATGCTCCTGTCAATCCTTTGTCATGAAATTCCCAAGATTATAATATAACCAACTTCTGCACACAGTAAAATTCATGGCTGAAACCGACTGTGTTGAATCTGCCTTGATCTCGAGTATCATGAAAGAAGCGAACGCAAAGAAATGTGTAGGTGATCAATGGCATTGTTCCACCAACGTTTTGAATAAACTCGGACTCGGTAAGTTCTCCAGAGTCACCAGAACAACATTTTCCTCCTCTTGTACCAGACACAGATTTGAACAACGTGAAATTGGAATTACTTGGAGTTCAAACACTGTCATTATGCTACTCAAAGCTCCTTGAAGAAATTCATTCAATCCCTTGGAATTCTAAAAGCAGTCCTCGACTAAATTCTCAAGACAAATCGTCAGATAAAGGGCGCACAACAATAAGAAGCCAGTTGCTTCAAACCTATGATCTCACAATACGTCGACTGTGAAATTTTCACCTCCGGCATTGCACGAAGTGAAACGACCATCTATGAACGCAAAAAATCTATTCCACCAGACGAAAAGAGCATCCCTAAATGCGCCCCCAAAAAAAGACAGACACATCACACCTTCCGGAACCACAAGAACCTCAAAGAAAATCGACAAGATATAGAACAGGATCTGTGTCGAGGCACATGTACTTACCGGACAGAGACGTTGCAAGAGGCAGGTATATCAGTCCGGAATTTTTCAGCCTGGAACCGCAGATGGCCGAACGAGCTTTGGAGGGATCTTGCGAATGAGGGCGTAGCGCCAAGGGAGAGACAACTTCCGTAACAGGTACAATAGCCGCCATCGCCGCTTGGCTTCCTACGCCTGTGCAGCACTGCACTTTCTCGTCTTGAACGGAGCGGGTAGACGAATTAAGGAAAGACAGTTTGCTCTAATGGACAGCCACTTCTGAATCGCTTTTGAAGAATAAGATTCCTAATCTGCGGTGCCGAATATATGTATATCGTTGCCACTCATCGGTTTGTCAGAATCTGACAACGGAGTGCCGAAAGTGGCATAGGATTAGCGCACATATGAGAGTTTTGTTGTTGCAGTTTCATAGCTTTACGGATGTGGGTGTTTATGGGGAGTTGTTTACCACTTGTTTTGTGTTTGTGGACCTAATGAGCGTGGATAGGGTTCGGGATTGTCTTTGCCTACTTTTCTTCCCCTGTTTCTGATCCCGTATCGAAAGAGGGAGAGAGGGAGGGACGGAGGGACGGAGAAGGAAGGAAAGATGGAGATATAAGTTGCAAGAGCTAGAGAATTGAACCAGGGTTGAGCATGTAGAGGGAGTGTGTGTTTGGAGGTGAAGCAGTTCGTGGTAATAGGATTCGGATTATTGGTGCTGATTTCGTATGCATCAGGATAGAGACTGGGTGGGAGAGAAAGCCGGATGTGCAACGGCATTTGACAGACCTATAGCGGAGATGTGAGCTTGCTGGGTCTGAGGCAATTGCGAGTCATGCCAATAAATGGAGCGACGAAAGATGGGAATCATCATGCAGCAGGGAAAGGGGGAACCAGTTTGTCACTCAGAGGAAGTAAGGCACTGACACCATTTTCTCCCTACATTCAAGCTGTAAATGACGCAAAGGCAGATCAATGGTCACCTACCAATCCTGATGGTTACTTTCTGGTGAGAGGTTCCTCTTACGATATCCATACTGTTCTTTCTTTCTGTCAGACCTTTGAGCAGACCTTGGGGGGGTTGGTAACGAACTTTGAGACTTCGTGGCACATTTGCTACTGATGTTACAATTAGGGTTTCAAGGTTTCTTGCCGAAATGCCTAGTTTAACTGTGGACTCAAAATGAGATTAGGGTCCACAGCTTGGCAAGGCTTGAAGGTTTTCGAATGGATTTTGGAGGAAGGGTGGGTTTCAAAAGTGTACACAATGTCATTACCTATACTGGATGCCTGTTGATTGTCTCCAATTGAAAGTGAAAACTTGTTCAGATAGAGCTTCCCTTTTCCTGTTCCAATGCAACACAAACGCTGCTTGGACAACGTTTTGGACATTTCATGAATGAGTTTGCTCGTATCTTGCTTAGTTGAAGGGTGAACAATACATGTTTGCATGTCTTGTGTACATTTGGATTTCTTGTTGTCTTCAAGTGGAGTAAGAGAAAAATGTGTGGTGGGCTGGACAGATGGCGACAGCAGAAAGTGTCTTGTCTTTCGACCTTATCCATGAGAAGATACGGTAGGGGGAACTTTATGCTCAAGTTACTAGTGCTTCTTCTTGTCTAGAATCCAGTTGTCAGGATCATACAATTTTGTTTGTTGTCTCTCATCATATCAATTGGGTCTCAAGCTCGTCATGGATGATCTTCACTGGTCCTTTTTCTCTCACAACATATTCGTGGATGCAAGGTTAAAGATTAGGGGACAGAAGTGCAAGGCTGAAATTGTATTCACATAGAACCCTTTAGCATGAGCCACACCAGAGCCCTAAATCATATAGTGGAAAAACTTTTGCTAGATTCTGTGGCTAGATACAGTTATAACCTTGTTTTCCATGCGCTGCATGTTGGCTTTAGGACTGTGACCCATGATTGATAAAAGACACAAATCTACTTATTTATGGTTCAGATGAATTATTTCTGCTTGATGGCAGGAATTGTCGGGAGGTGCCAGCAACAGTGGGTTTGTATGGCAACTTCAGAGGAGGTGAACGGTTACGGAATGCAATTGCAAGGATGATGCAAAGAACCTTCATGGGTGTGGAGGTAAACATGTTCATACAGTTGGTGTGAAAAGAAACATACTTGCTGTTCATAAGTTATGGAGTACTGACTTTTCATGTGCAACAGTTAAAATCTTGATTTATGGTTCTTCAATGGATGGATCACCAAGGTGTAAATGTTGATGATGCAATTTCTCACTGCATTGTGCAGGTCAATCCTTCTCACATTTGCATTTCAAGTGGAGTCACTGCGTAAGATTAGGAAGCTTCTTCTCCTTGTGTTTCCTTCTCTAGCTGTGTTTTGAGACATATTTTCTAGTGGTTGTATCAGTTCTGAACTGTTCATGAGCTGTCATATTTATTAGCGTGCAGATGGTTCTGAAGTGAGAAAATTTCACATCACTTCAGAACATAGATTTGTAATGTGAAATTGTGTGGGATGATGGAAGTACAGTGTTCTGGACCTCTTCTTCTTTGCTGCCTGCAATCCAGGAGAGGGCTGCCTCATTCCTGCACCTTACTTTCCAGCCTTTGACAATGACATGGCTATTAGGGTGAGTTTTAGACAGTAGTGTTTTCTGTTTTTGTGTTACATGTTCTTCATGAGATAGAAGCTATTTGCTTGCAGTCTCTCCTCATTGCAGTTGGTTTGTCTCATAGTTGATGATCCAGATTTGAATTTCTATTGGGTCATGAGCCTCCTCTTGCAGAGATCCTGTAAATGGTTTTCAAAGATGAATTATATGGGAGGGTTTCAAGTTGAGAGCAGAGTACAGGATGGACAAATCTGGATTAAAAGTGTAAAATAGTGCAAAATTTTCTACTTCCAAAATTATCTCTTGACTATTGCAGACTTTCTTGAAAATGGTATCATGATGGCATTGCAGAATGAGGTGATTCCAATACCTGTTCAACCTGGCAATACCCAGACCTACATTCCAACAGCTGCTGAGATGGAAGATGCGGTGGTGGAGGCAGCAAAGCAAGGAATCAATGCTCGCATGCTTCTCATCACTAATCCAGGAAACCCACTGGGAACACTATATCCTGAAGCAACCTTAAAGGTATGGTTTTTCAATTAATCCTCTCTGCCAGAATGGGAGATGCAGGCACCAGAAGGTTCACAGCTCTTTTGCTCAAATTGTGTTTGAAAATTAAGAGTGCTAGCATATGATAGCTCACAGAACTCAAAGATCTTGACAACATAGCAGAAAAGGAGATGGAGAGTGTGAGGAGTGAGCGTTTAGGGAGGTGAATTCTGGTTCTTCTTCATCATGGATCTTTCTTATGAGGTCCTGGAGAGTCTGGTGGACTTCCTTCTTTTATTCCAAATTTGTTGACAATATCAGCGATGGTGTGGAGACCTTGCCAATTTAACAGATATCATTTAGTACCAGGTTTTTAGCTTTTGCTGACTTCTGTGGAAATTCTGAATCTTTTGGTGATGTTTTGTGCCAGGAGCTCCTGTTATGGGCTGTGAATCGGGGACTCCATGTTCTATCAGATGAAATCTATGCAAATTCCAAGTTTGGGTAACTCCAATGTGCTTTTACTTATTTCTGCTTATCAATTTAGGGGAACCTGTGAATCCTCTACCTCAAAGCTCAAGTCCACACACCCTGATGCTTGGCATTCTCTGGTGTATAGTGTGTCAGGAGTAATGGCTTGCAGACAGTATTTTAAAAGACCAGGAGGGCTAAGTAGAGTTGCTGGTTGTTACAGTGGAAGATACACCGCACATAGACAGATTATCTGTTCCATATAGTTGATGGGCCATATGGATACAATTGTAGACATGTCCCAAATGATTGGGCTGTGTGGAAGTCCTCAAGAGAGAGTGGTTTTCTGTTGCTGCTGAGATATAAGAGGGTGTTGCTTTCGTAGGGTATCAGTTGATGAGTTTGTGAGCTTGGAGAAGGTGGCAAGCAATGCAGTGAAAGAGAATCTTTTGTCAGCTGAGCTTGTTGCTGAGCTTGTACACACTGCATATGGTATGAGCAAAGATT
>Ga0209611_10003592_pt1 | contig 26786 bp, 16 predicted proteins | sample S1TSphgellanicum_3_FD_187693 | JGI IMG/M metagenome (GOLD analysis project Ga0209611, IMG submission 187693) | Host-associated microbial communities from peat moss isolated from Minnesota, USA - S1T2_Fc - Sphagnum magellanicum MG (SPAdes) (version 2) | ecosystem: Host-associated > Plants > Peat...
CAAAGAAAAAAAAAAACCCTGTATAAAAAAATCAAGGACCGAACCCATCTATCAAAAGTACAAGGCAAAAGGAGGGCACGAGTAAAAGACAACCCAAAGAAAAAACAAAAACAAACAAAGTATTAAGCACCTCCAATACCCATCCCATGCAAGAATCTCAATGCTCGGATTGGTTATCAAGTCACAAGTTATGACCCATTAGTGATTGTAGAGAGTGTCTTGTTAACAGGGCAGCACAATCCATTGGATGAGCGCTCCCCAGTTATATCATGTATCTTCCTACCATTTGACATTTGTGTTAGTACCGACCAAATTCCTTTTTCACATTCCTGGTTGCTAGTTGGTTGAACGTCATAACACACACTTCTTTTGTGTCCTGTAACCCAGAAGCTTGGTACTGACATACAATCAGATATGTTTGATGGCCAGCTTGAGCAGGCTGGTTATCGTGGATAAGTCAGTCTCTCAGTGCTCACACACTTCTTCAATAGCCTACATATATATACATGCTCTGGCTGGTAACTAGTCCATAATAACCTTTGATCTTTGTTTCATCAGCAACCTACTAGTTAGTACGAAGGTACCACCTTGGGCCAACTCTCATTGGTCCAATGTTTCCATAACCTTTTGTTGCTTGGATGAAAATTTGATAATCGCACTCTACATGGATGAAAAGAGGGCATCTTGATCCTCCACACAAGGAATGCTGATGTTCGGTAACTGGCTTGAGTGCATGCGTAGGTGTGTACTGGTCTTACTTTGATTTCCATCTTTTACTAATTTGCTGCCCGGTGCCCGCCGGAGTGGTTAGTCTCTGCCGCAATACTCTGGTCAACGCTGGTCCGTTGCCAGCCTGTCCCAGCCTGGCGTTCATAACGTGGGAACTCGCCGCAATCCCTTGTTCCCATGTATTCATTCCCATGTTCGCAGGCTGGCTATCCACAAGGGCACGGAAACTACGTAATATTATTCTCTGTCGTAAACTACCGGCGCTTGGATGACAGGGTGCCGTCAATGTGGACGAAAAAATGCATCGTTGAGGGATGATGACTTGCGGCGAGCGTAGAATGGCCCCCCCCAACCCTTTTTCCGAAGAGGAATGAGAACAGCGAAATATGCGGCGGAATTGTCGTCTTCTCCGTTCCCCCTGGCCCTCTCGGCCGCCTGGTCCGCTCTGCGTTTGCACTGTATTGTTGTGCGCTGCGCGCAGTGGTTTTGCGTTTGTGATTAGATGATTTTCAAAGAGTCCACGAACATCGTCCTTTTGATGTAAGAAGAATTTCAAATACATGTTCGATTGTTTCGATTTCTTTTGCGGGAAAAAAAAAACGCTCTTGTGTCTTTGCTTTTTGCACCGAAAGGCGTTAGCGTGCAACGCGAGCGAGCTGAATTTTCGACTTGCGTATTTTAATTTCTAGGATTTATTTTTTTTGGCTCCCGCGCGCTTCGCTTCTCACACTGGTACTTTTCCTTCAGTAATTGCGGTTTTTCGTCTTTTTCTATTTCCGTTTGTTTTCTTCTTTATTTCTTTCTTTCATTGAAAATCAGCTTCTGAGATCGGCAACTGCAAGAGGTAAGTTTCTTTACCTTGTAGCTCTTGTTTCTACAACAGTAGCAAAGTTCTTGTTACGAGTCGTCAGTGATAGTCTGCGCGTATTGCAGTTGACTCTGTTTCGTAGTGTTGTTTGCAGTGATTGTCCGAGGCGGCTTTCACTTTTAGTTCTGTAGTGTTTTTGTCTTCAGTTTCTGCATGACTCAACTTAGCTGAGGCATTCCTATCTTCCGGTCAATAAATGCAATTTCTCGCTCGCTACAACTCATCATTCAAGCTCCATTCTGCAAGCGTATATCCTTTTGATATGAATATGTGAATCTGTCGCAGCAGAAGTTATCTACAGTCTCTTACATTTTGGGCCTACATTTGTGATTGCACAGGCAAGATATGCTATGGTGGACAAGCAGATTGCAATAGTGAATCAAAGAAATAAAATAAAATCAGGAACAATCTCTCATTGGCAGTGCGACAACACACACCTTAATGATAGTCAAGTAGTGCTCTCTTTCCCCCAAGGCATTGGCGGTGAAGATCTCTGTAAGCAAGCAAATTTCAACATGTAGTGGAATGACTGTTGATCAGCAGGAGCCTTAGAGAAGCTGAGAACAAGGGAAGGAGGCATCTCACCAAAGTTATTTTAAGTGGCCAGAAGGAGGGAGGAAGCAGAATACCTAGTTGGTCAGGCAGAAAATATTGTTTGCAAAATTTTCTTTTCAACAGTAAATTTGATTAGGGTTTAGGTGTGTAGCCTGAGCAGATTCCAGTTGAGCCAGAAACTGAGGGTTTCCAAAGAGATGACGACACTTCAAGAGATAGGTGTGTCTGCCCTCTTCAACATTGGTATCACAAGTGTGTTTCTCCTAGGGTTTATTGTATTCAGTGTGCAGCCAATCAACGATCGCGTGTATTATCCCAAATTGTATATTAAAGGCATTCGAAAGCGTAGACCATATGGTCCACCCCAGCTGAAACATAGAGGTGTATATTTCAACATGGACATATACCAATATCTCAGGGTTTTCCACTGGGCAAGATCAGCACTTCGGAAGACTGAAGAGGAGATTATCCAGCATGCAGGCTTGGATTCTGCAGTCTATCTCCACATCTATTTGGTTGGGTGAGCATCCATCAATTTTCACTTTAATGGACAAGAGTTTTTTTTGCATGGTTCTTCACCTTGACAACCCCCTGCTGACCCTCCTCCCCCCTCCCCCCCAACAACCCCCAGTCCTATCCTCACCCTCATTCTCAACCCAGTTGGATGATCCTCTTTTACTTTCATCCACTCTTGTGTGCTCTAAATCCTCTTCATATTAGCTGTCTTAAGTTTGGTGAGGGGAGGGGAAGTGAAGGTTAGGGTAGGAGGAAAGGTGGTCCATTGTTGATTCTATTCAGTTGGGTGATCTAGCATCAGAAGTGTAGTGATGACTCAGGTGCTGGCCACATTCTTTAAAATTTGATATGCAGTCTCTTGAATATGCATCTTCAGGTACTCATATAGAAAATGGAAGGGAAGCTAATGATGGGGAGCTGTTCTGAATCTGGCAGGTTGAAGATATTTGTTCCTGTGATGATTCTGGGCTTTGCAATCCTGGTCCCTATAAATGTAGGAGGAGGAGCCTCAGTTAACTCAGATTGGGTAGACAGCAGCATTGACAGGCTTTCCATGTCAAATGTGGCTAAGCGGTCAATGAGGTGCGTCTACACTATTCTGCTGTGGAGTACTTGCTTGTGCATTATCTGGATAGTGTTTGCTATCATCCAGGATGATAGAGTTTGGAGGTCCTAACTCTGAGCTAAGGTTTTGTTTATTTCTCATGAGTTTCATCTGGCAATCCATAAGTTAAGTTTTATTGTTAACAAGAGTGGTCTAGAAAATCAACTGCAGTTGTTTGGTAAATGGCAGATTAATTTTGGTTCTTGTGATCTGCTTGGTTCAGGCTTTGGGCGCACTTGGTAATGTCTTACGTGTTCACAGCTTGGGCCTGTTTCATTCTCTTCATGGAGTACAAGAGTATTGTAGCTTTGCGCCTTTCTTTTCTTAAAAGTGAAAAGCAACGGCCTGACCAATTTACAGTAGGTTTCCACCCCTTCTAGCCAAATTGGGGACCGATGTCATGTTTCACTACTTTAAGATGACAGTTGTTTTGTACTGGCTGAACAAATCTGAGCTGTCCATCAAGCCAATCAATGTAGGGTGTTTATTTCTTCCTGCTATGAGGGTGAACTGGATTGGATAAATGTGTCAGAAAAATGTAACAAAGGCAGAGGTACAGTTCCAGAGCATTGTCTAGTAATCATGGGCCAGCTGAGAGACATGATCCTAAGAGCAGTCCAGATATGACAAAGTCAAATGGTGAAGTTGTAGAGGGATCAGGTTTGCCCAGCAATGCAACCAGTTCTGAACTGAGATAATTCCTTTTTCTGGAGCCATGGGATTTGCAACTCTGACCCATAGCTGTCACTCTTATAACCAAACTGTGCACTAATGTCATTTTCACTAATTTAATATGATATGTGCTTTCTACTGACTGAATGAATCTGTGCTTGATAGCAAGCCAATCAGTGTAGGGATTTCTCTCTCATGGCAACCAGTGATGTGATGCTTGATTATGGTGAAGGTAGAGAATGAGCTCTCTGTAAATGCTTGCTGACTGGGTCTGGTGTGAAGCCTGCTTGTTGTGAGGATCCTGAGTCACAGGAGAACTGATAAAGAGGGCTGTGCAAATTTGGCTGGTTGCAGGTGATGGTTCGCCAGGTCCCAGATGTGGGGAAAGAACCCATCAGTACTCGCGTTGAGAGCTACTTCCTTAAGAACCATCCAGATTCTTACCTTACACATCAAGTATGTAGTTTTGCAACTTTCTTTGGCTTTTCCAAGTCATGTAGGCTTAGGAGAGTCCATACTGTCATATGAGTGACGAGTTTGAAAAAGGTGGCTCTGTGAGAAATATCTCCTGCATCTTTAGGATGCCAAGGAAGTCTGTAGCAATGTTGCCTTTCTTCTTGGTTATATTTAATATTATGTTTCCCAGTGGGGTTCAGAGCTAGCGGGATTTTTGATAACAGCAATATGAACCTAAGATGGAAGGTATCTTCAGTTCTGGAATGGGGCTAAAGCTGTATTATTAGAGAGGAGAGGGTGTTAGGTGATCATTGAGCTGCAAGAGACAAATCAAGACTAAACTAGGATATTGGAGATGGACAGATGGCATACAATGCAACCAAACTTCATGCAACAGTAAAGAAGAGGGATGCAGCACAGAACTGGTTGGTTTACTTTCAAGTCAAGCATTCACGTACTCCATCTACAAGGCCAACCACAAAGGTACTTATGCATTCTGTTGGATACTCTTCAACTACTTGTTTTGCAGACCTCTCTCTGCTCTTTTGCTCAGATGTTTGTTGGTTACAGGAGAAAATTACAGTCAAATGAACTTTAGCTTAAAATGTTGGATGAGGATAAATTTGGCATTCTGATCAGTTGCACATTGTGAGCCAACATCATGGCTGATTTTTCCTGTTACTTCTGGAAACATGAGAGAAATTCCATCCACAAGTGTTCATATTGTAGTATGCCAACTAAATTTAGTGGTTTCCTGTGGTCATCCCACCAATACATTATGATGGCAATGAAGATCAGGCCTAATACGACCAATGCAACAATTTTGAGCTAAATAAGGATGGTGAAGTTTAGGCAGCCTGGTACGTGTGGAGCATATCACACAGTCAAATACACATTGAATGTACCACACTGTTTCACAGAAATGTAACACTTTCTGTCCTGTGTGTGAGATGCTGTGCAGACAGGCTTTTGTGGACTTTTTGGTCAGCAAGTGGATGCCATTGAATACTACACAACACAAATTGAAAAATTAACAGAACAGGTAACAGGTCCACAGTCTGTGTATGGGCCTGCCTCCTTGTTTCTCATATCTTTAGGATCAAGGCTGGTGAGTGTCAAAACACTATCTTTTGTCTCTTATGTCTTGAGAGTCCAATTTGGATAAACACTTATTACTCACAGTTCAGCAAGCTATATGACATCCAACAAAGAAATTAGCAATTGGGGCAGGAGTCAGGTAGATGGGGTACATTTTCCCCAACCTCTAAACTCAAGGGTGACCCCAGGGTCATATTCCTAGAATCTATGCTTCATACTGCTCTTCTTGCTCCTACCCCTCTTCTTCATTATCCTACTGCTGTTCCTGTAGAGGAGCAGTAGAGCTTCCTCTCCACCTAGGATCCCTGATCAGAAGATGGGTAGGAAGTTTAGGTTTTTTTCTTGACCCTCAGGGTCACAGGGTGGCTCAGGGTGTAACCCACCTACCTGAATCCTGCTGCAATTGGACTATCTGCTAGAAGCTTAAGAAATATAAAAACATTTTGCAAATTGCACAACAGAGCAAGGTATAGAGAGCACATAATCGCAAGTAGAAAAAGATGTATACTCTGGACATCACTTGTCCATATGCTGATAGTTATGTGACCCAACAGAACTATCTTCTCTTAGTTATCCTCTCTGTAGAACAAAGCTGACCACCTACAATGAGACAATCCTGAGAAATAGAATCATTTGGAAGGGTTGTAACTAGGTCTTCAATCTCTGCAATCACTTTCTTCTTGAACTGAGATTCTGTTTTCCATTCACTCCAGGCAGAGGCTGAGCGTGAACAGATCATGCAAGATCCAAAAGCTACAATGCCAGCTGCTTTTGTTTCTTTCAAGACTCGGTGGGGAGCTGCTGTATGTGCCCAGACACAGCAGAATCAAGACCCAACAATATGGCTCACTGACTGGGCACCTGAACCAAGAGATGTTGTCTGGGCAAATTTGGCCATTCCCCATGTTGAGCTTGGGTTTCGTAGTCTGGCAATGAGTGTGGTGGTTTTCCTGCTCGTGTTTTTTTACATGATCCCTATTGTAACTGTGCAGTCATTGGCAAATCTTCAGGGAATCCAAAAAATATCTCCCTCACTTGATGGGTTTGTCCGAAAGTGAGTATCCAGAGTCTCCCTCTCTCTAATCTCCATGCTGCAATGATTGAAATGCTGGCTCAAACTTTAGAACATTTCTCCTGCAAAAAGATTGTAAGGTCGGAGTCTATCAATGAAGCCACCAAATTCCATCTCTGGATGTAGTTACTAGCTGAAGAATCATGTGGGTTTGACATGCTTCACCTATTTTTTTGTCTGCCAATGCAAGACATATGGTGTCAGAGAAAGATATCTAAGCATGGGTCTTTTGTGGGTTTGAAGCATGCAGGCGCTTTGTCTCATTGTTTGTCCAGGGTTTCCTACCTGGCCTTATCCTCAAAGCTTTTTTATGGCTGCTCCCAAGAATTCTTATGGTAGTATCAAAGGTTGAGGGTCACCTGGCTATTTCAAAGCTTGAAAGAAGGGCGGCAGCAAAGTTTTACTATTTTATGGTGGTGAATGTTTTCTTCGGCAGCATCTTGAGTGGGTCTGCCTTTCAGCAGCTCAAAACCTTTGTTTCTTCAACAACAGCTCTTGGGTGTGTGGTCTGGCTCTCTGATGTTGTTGTATGATGTCATATTCATGTCTCTGTTAGTCATTTTGCACATCTTTGATGGATAATTGCTAGGGTGTTCTCCTATGTACATGTGAAGACTAGCTTTCAACTTCTTGTGACCAGGACAGTGTCTGTAATTGATATGTAGTGCACACCTCTGTAGAAAGCCTTTCTCCAATTGTCCAAGAGCAACTATGTAACTGCATCAATTTAGATGGGCATCTTGAGACAATCCCTTGAGCTCCAAGCCTTGAGGGATCTGCAACTTTTCATTGACATATCCTTCAGACAGAACCTAGTAGGAAAAACCCCACCAGTGGAGTGCACTTCCACCAAAAAATGTTTTGCTCTGGTGTTCTCTTGTCAGAGCTCTCCTATACTCCTGGACAGTAGAGACAGTTGAATAAATACTAACTGATATGTTTCCCATGATGTTGACAGTTTTGTGCAAGCACTTGCAAAATCCATTCCTCAGAGGGCAAATTTCTTCATCACTTATATTATGTTAGATGCTTGGTCGATTCCGGCTGGGGAACTTCTGCGTTTTTGGCCATTGATCATGTACCACATAAGAAACTTTTTCTTTGTCAAAACAGAGAGAGACAGATTGCGGGCAACTTCCCCGGGCACAATCAGTCTGGATGAATCACTTCCCCAGCTGGAGCTTTACTTCTTGATGGGTCTTGTGTACTCAGTGATATCTCCAGTTATTATGCCTTTTATTGTTCTGTTCTTTGGCTTTGGGTTTGTTGTTTATCGCCATCAGGTGAGTGACTCAATTTTTCATGCTTATTTGCTATCCCTTCTTAGCATTGAGCACCTGTGTGCATCTAAATTGTTTAGATTACCTAGTTGCTCTTACATGTTGATTTACTTTGTGTTGTCAAATACTATGCATCTCATGTGTCAACCAAAGCGACTGTAGTCTTTCTTGCTATTTGCTTCTAGAGGGTAGAGTGTAACCAAAAATCATGGATTCAGGCTCAGATCTAACAAGTTTCAGTTTACATAACCAGGAAACTGTTTGCCCCTGTTCTGGCCTTCATCCACATGAAGTTCACACCTCCAGTCCATATGCCCGTCCATTAAAACACAACAAATTATAGAGACACTGCAAATTACTTGATACAGACTATGAATGTTCTTATTAGATTGTTCTTATCTGAGCAAATGGATGGGGTGTGGCTGGATGGGAATTTCAGATCTACAATGTTTATGACCCTACATATGAGAGTGCAGGAGCATTCTGGCCACATGTGCATGGCCGCATCATAGCAGCACTGATATTAGAGCATCTCACTTTGATTGGAATGTTCCTTGTGCAAGGTCCTGTATCTTTTGTGAAAGTAAATACAGGGACCACTGTTAAAAGAAAAGTTCTGGGATATTTGAGTCAAGCTTGCTCCTCTGCACCATTTATTATCGCACTTCCAATTTTGACACTTTACTTTCATGCTTACTGCAAAAGCCGATTTGAGCCTGCATTTAAGCATTATCCCCTAGAGGTGAGAAAAGATGTGCATTTATGTCTATCTCTATAGAGATACAAGCCTTTGTTCTCTATTGGCCTTTGTTCTCTTTTGGTACAGCTAAAGATCTCAAAATCACTCACTGATTGTGCATGGATGTGAAATACCCTGCATGTTGGACAGGATGCCATGGAGAAAGACACTGTGGAGAAAGAAAAAGAACCAGACTTGAACCTAGCAGTGTTTTTGCGAAATGCTTACAAAAACCCAGATTTCTCAGACGAGAAGGAAGGTGGTGCAGACCTTGAGAAGGGCCAGGAGCAGGAGGAGGACATTGAAGACAGTAAGATTCCTTTGCAAGGCTCTTTACCAAGACATACAGATGAAGAAGAGTATGTTGATCTCGAAGATGATGATGATATCAGTGATGATGAAGATGACTCTCCACTCACTTTTAGGTGGGGAGCATTCTATCAGGCTCAGAAAGAGGAAGAAGGCAACCAAATGAAATCAAGTCTTTCTCGTGAAGCATCTAATTCAGAATCTGTTGGATCTCCTTTGACATTTAAGCATGGATGGTTCTACGATGGTCCTGATGCTGAGGTTTCCTCCAGGAAGATTCTTTGTAGGATTAGCACATTATGCTCCAGTGATAGAGCTTTGGACCTAGAATCTCCTGGCTCTCCATTAATTTTCAGAAGGGGAACATTCTATCAAAGTGATGAAGAAGGGGACTCTGTGAATAGAGGCTTTTCTCGTTCAAGCACATTGGGCTCTGTCACTGAATCCTTAGAGGAAAATCCTAGCCCTCCTCTAGTTTTCAGGCAAGGCACATTCTATCAGGATGATGATACAGATGAAGAAAGCAAAGGTTCCTTAAGGAGATACTATTCAAGTAGGGATACTTTTGGGGCAGGCAATGAATCTCCTGGCTCTAGTAGATTGCAAGTGTTCTATGATGACAGTCATGAAGACGAATTGGGGAGTGGAACTATTGCATGGTATGGGGGCAGTTTAAAAGGTTGTCTGTCACGTGCAAGTACAATGGGCAGTGCTAGTGGACATTCAGATTCAGAATCAATTGGCTCTCCGTTGATTTTTAGGCGGGGTTTTTTCTATGAGGATTATGATGAAGATGAAGGTGGCATAGCTCAAACTTCCGGAGACTCCACAAAACAAGACCACTCAAAGTCCAGCTTTTTCTTCAATGCCAAGGAAAATTCAGGTTCAGAGTCACCAGGGTCTCCACTGATATTCCGGTGGGGAACATTTTATGCTGAAAAGTACGAAGATGAAGGAAAAGATGTTGGTTCAACATCTATAGGTGACTCCCAAGGTGCAAACTTGAAATTCAGGAAGGGATGGTTTTATGAAGATGATGTTAGAAGTGCCAAAGGAGGCAGAGCTCCATCACCTTTGGAGGGCACAAAACCTCTCTCCCGTGCAAGGACAATTGGTGCCTTAAGAGAGATTTCAGACTCCAAATCTCATTCAGCTTTGAAAGGAGTTTTCTCTCGTGCCAGAACTATAGGCACTGTTAGAGAAGTATCTCAAAGGAGACCTTCCAGCCCTCGACTGATACCTGAGCAGGGAAACTTAAATGACAACCGAAATATTGTGTATCTGCAGATTCCTGAGCAGAGTAAGCTGAATGAGGAGAACAGCAAGGACAAAGAGAGAGAGGAAGTTTGGTCACACCTTGTGGGAAAAGCCAAGAAATCAAAGCTCTCTCGTGCAAAGACATTGGACACAGTTAGAGAAGTCTCTGAGTTAGAACTTTCTTCTTCTGATGATCCAAAATTCTCTCGGGCTAAGACACTGGGTGCTATTCTTAAACACGGTGATGACACCGAATCCCCTGGCTCTCACCTGATTCCTAAGCAGGGGCAATCATCAAAGCAGGTTCACAAGGACAAAGAAGGTGATAGTGTTCTTGCACCAGTGAAGAGCACAAGAAAAGGGATTTTTGGTCATTCCAGGACAGTGGCTATGATAAACAAAGCTTCTGGCTTGGAAAAACCAACTTTCTCCCGTGCCAATACTCTGAGCTCTCTGTTCAGGAAAAGTCCTGACCCAGACTCTCTCGACCCTCCTAAGCAGGCACAGATGGATGAAGAGCAACACAGTGAAAGGGATGGGGATCAAATGCTCTTGGGAGGGCCAGCAATGCAGACTTTCCCTCTTACTGAATTGCAAGAAACATCAAGCAACAGTGCAGGCTTAGAGTCTGAAAGTTCTCCCCTAATTTAGGTGCAAGGAGATCCTTAAGGTCATTGGGTCAAACCTCATCCTTATTCTTGTTTTCCATCCATTGCTACTTAGCTGATTTTCAGTTGAAGCAAACATGGATCAGGGATTGTCCAAAATGAATTGCTACACCAAGTGCAGTTTCTGCTCCTCTCAACAACCAAGCTTCTATAATTAAAGTCCCTTTAGGTAAGCAGCCCAGTATGACAGCAATGTCAAGCTGCCTAGATGTCAAGTGGCAGTTCACCATATAATTGATCAGAACCTAGGGTCTGTCAAAGTGGAGCTACAGAAGACATGCAGGTGTTACATTCCCAGTTTTCTGACAAAGTCCTTAACCCACAGGTTCCCTCCCCAATGGAAACAGTTGTGTTCCCTGGTAATGCTGGATATGAAAGTTCACCACAGAGTTGGATATAACTGCAGGGGCAGTCATACCATTGGGTTAACTGTTTCCAGGGTCCTCATCAGTAGCACTTGTAAGTGAGCTTGACAATCCAATTTGCATTCGGATAGTTAATCTGAACCTCTAGGCTTGGAACTATGTATGCGGTCCACTTTGGTGGTACGCTCTTAGATTGTTTTTCTAGTGCAATGAAGAGTGATGCCATGCTCATTTGGAATGGAGATGTTTAAAATATGTGACCAAGGTAGTTTTGGAAGCTGGTGGTAACAGGGATGTCAGAGTTGAGCTCAAACATATTATCTTTTGGTGTGTAGCCAAGTGAATGTCAGCTTTGAAGTTGTCTTTGTGCAATTCACTAGTGTCTTATCTTTCTGATGGCCCTCTGAATTTGTGTATTTTGCATCTAAATGACAGAGGCTCACTGGATGGAGAAAATGATCATCTTCATCTTCATCCTATCAAAAGCAATTCGTAGATAGCAGTAGCCTTTTGGATCTGTAAGCAGAGTGGGTTCCCTATCAGTTCCCTTCAGTCTATACCCATGGCTAATGATGTGAATACCCTCAAAACCACTCTTGGTTTATGTTGTTTTGGATCCCTTGTGGTAATACTGTGTAGTGCAAGACAACTAATTGAACTGTTGTAGAAATGTGTTTGTTGTTTAGCATGATAGAGCAAAGACAAATGTTGAGATAGCTCTTTGATTGAGTAGGGTTCCATACTAGAATTGACTCAGGTCCAGTGTACAACTTTCTCAATCAGAAGTTTTACCCATTGTTTCCAGGTGCTGGTTTTGCACTTGGCATATAAAAAACAGGAGATCTCAAACAGACCAAAACCTTCAGAAGCTGGTGGAGGTACACATGAATTTCATTGATCTATCTAGGGTTATGATGAAACAAAAAGAGTAACTTGAAGCCGACAGCTTTGCTCTTGTTTTACAGTAGATATAGCTAAGTTCAAAAGCTATCTGTCATCAGTTTGTTGAAAACACAACGAAGCTGGTGAGTCAAGAAATGATGAAATCTCCTGTCCTTGAAACTGCTACACAGGAGATTTTATGTCAAATCATGTGTGCATGTCACTTTGCTCATGTCAAATTGTGAATGCTGAACACTTTGCTCAGACTTGTGGGAGTTACCGAATTTGAAGTTATTGCAATTCCATCTGGACAAATAGGGCCATAGCATTAAAAGCACCTGCACATCATTTTAAATATAGTTGAAACTGTTGTGCATCCCCACCCAGAAACACAAAAATATGACATATAAAGTGAGTGACCATTTAAACCTTGGCACTTGGGCCAATCAAAAGCAACACTTTATACCAATGCCTTTGATGGTCATTGTATCTTTGTCGCATCTATTGACCCAAAGCGTGTTTAACACAATTTGGCAATTGTCATGATCAATGTATCTTTGTGATATTTATTAGTCCAAAGAAAGTTTAGCACAATCTTATTGTAGATTTCATCCAAAATTTAATATGGAGACGCTTCTATTGTTGTGCAATGGAGATGTTTTTAAGGCATGTCAAAAACCTCAATGGTTTCACAATAGAAAGGAAATGAATTTGACCAATTGTGTGATAACCAAGCAAATGGATTAGCAAAGTTACATTGGAGTTTTAAACAAATCGTGTAGCATTATAAATGGATGCAGAAGTTATAATGGGATTTCATCCAATTATCTGAAAAACATATGTACATTGTCAAGTCACATGGAATTTGGACAATTGTAGGGTAGTGGGTTGAAGTGGAATGGGTGGAAATTTTCCAAATCATGAATTGTGGGTACAATATTTATGGATGTGAAGGGATGCAGTGGAATTGGATGAATGATATAACATTATAGGACATAATTGTAAAGTGATGTAGAACCAAACCAAAATGTGTAATAAGTGTTGTCCTAACAAAGCTCCCCATTGTGAAAGGTGCACTAGATGACAATATCAATTTGCAAATGTGAAACGAAATCCATGAAGATTGCCTCATGGGAAGAACATTGTGAGAAATTGGTTCGCTAGAAATATGAAAGAAAGAAAAGGATTATATGGCTAGTTATAGTTAAGGCAAATTGAAATGGAATTCAATGCACATTTATGGATCATGTTTTCATCAAAGAAATGGTTATGGAAGCTTGCAACAAGATTCCAAAACACTATTGTGACATTGGAATAATGAATGCCAAACGTTCAATTTTTTAATTTCTCTAATATGGAATTTTTTGCTTTCAAAAAATCACATTTAAGTATTTACATTGAAAAAAACACATTTTCCCAAGTTTTTTCTGAATTTTTCACAAAATAATAAAAATTGATCGTAGACCATAATTTCCTTTGAAAAAGATTTTTTTTTCCCACACAATTTCATCATCTTTCATGACTTAAAAATTTTGCATTCAAATTATCTAACGATGTCACACCAACTTTCTTTCTAACTCACAAATCAATGAAAATTACCACACCCAAAAAAATCATTTTCTAACACAAATTCATCATCTCACATGAACATTCTTTTTTAAAAACGAATAACACAAATGTGTGCCAAACCACATGGGCTTTGTGTTCCCCACATATGTATACACTATGGAAAAATTATAGATGCTTACATAGGCTACACAAGTAAAAGATTTGTGTTCTTGAAATGGTTTTGACATGCGTTCTTGAGATTCCCAACATCTGATCATTAAGTGTCAAGTTGCACCATTGGACAAACTCTTTTTTTTGTTTATCAACTATAATCACCAGGGTATAGCCCAAATTGTTGATTAAAAATTATTATTATTATTATTATTACAAATTTGTAAACATGAATGCAATGGCCTTTCAAGACCTTCTAGTTTTAACCTTTGAAAATTATTCCAAAATGTATGATTTCTTCAATCCACCATATGTTAAACAAATTTTTAAAAAACCATCATATGCCTTCCTAAAAATGAAAAGCATTATAAAAAAAATCATGTTTCTTTTGTGTTCTTGAACAAAGGAACCCAAAGTTTTACTTTCTTGAAACTTTTTCATCAACTGCTCATTTGGAATATTTAAAGTTTAGATTTTTGTAAATCCAATTGAAGTTTCAAATTTTACACAACTTGGGTTTTGATCTAAAACTTCAAGTGAATTTTTTTTCTTTAAGTGAGTCCTATATTGTCCTAAAGTTGATTGGGTTTAAAAATTCAATGTGTACATTCCTAATGATACTAACCAAGGATGGGTTTGCCTTGAAGTTATTACAACATTTTAACTATTAGTTTACTAAAGTTAACTCAAAACAATTCAAGGTTCCCATTTTATCTATCTCACTAACCATATAGGATTTTTTCAGCCCTATACACAAGCATTGTCCATGAGCATTATGCATTTGTGCATATGTTTTACACTCAAGTTATAACCCTTGTTTGTATAAAGAGAAGATTTGTAAAATCACAAGAGCCACATGTGCCCACCTAGTTAGTCTTTAGGTAAGTCCTTACAATTCATATGACAAATCAAGATTGACAAATTGAAACTATTTACATTATTTACATTAAGAAAGATGGTCACCTCATAATTTACACAACCATTTCATGAATGTTGAATTCATGATTTGTCTCATGTTTATTAGGGGTTGCTCTTTGTAAAGTGAATCCCATTCAAGGAGGGGTAAAGTTAAACCTTTTTTATTTAGTGGAATTCTTGAAGAATCCAAGGGGAACAAGGGTCAACAAATGGGTTGCCCCTTCCTCCCAAAAATGCCATGAATATGCTAGCTATTACAAAAAAGTCTTCAAGTTGAGTTTGAACAAAAAGTAAGTAAAATTGCTTACCATTTTGAAAGGACTGCCATGTGACTGTTCCAACTTGAACAATGGAAATCGAGGTAGAACTTCAAACATGAGTCCTAGAATAATGACCATCAAATCTCAACAAACATGTCTCATGCCATAGAAATAATATAAGTAAAATACCTATAGTGTCTAATGGTTGGTTGGCAAAAGTAAAGCTAGAATAAACAAAAATGTTAAAATCCAAGTCTTCAATGATGTCCCCCAAAAAAAAGTTGAACCCAAATCAAGTTATCCATAAAAGTGTCAAAGATTTGGCAAACTTGTTGAAAAGTGCCCTAAGAAAATTGAACATTGTCATAGCCAACAAACAAATTGTGAGAGTATGTCCATTAACTAGAATTACATCCAAAGTCAAAACCCATTTGAACAAGTCATGAAATTTGTTAAAAGTCTTTTGTTTAAAATAAACTAGATTGACATAACCTTCCTAGGTCTAAAAGCATGCCAAATCCATTTAAGAATGGTGTCCAACTATCCCTCAATAAACTCACTAATAAGTAGTTATTTCATCCAAGTAATCAATTTAGGTCTCTCCTTCAAGTTGCTATTGCATCCTCACCTACCAACTTACTCAAAAGGAAAAATTCCTCATGTTATGTTTGTCTCACCAAGTCCATTCCCATGGTTCCCAAGGAAGCTTTTCAACAAAGCCTTTCAAATGTAGTCATATAACATGTATCACAACAAGTGTAACTAGTGTTTGAGCTTTCATGAACTTTTAATATAAAACTATACTAATATTGCAAGTTTAAAATAGATTTGCATGATGCCCATTCTAATATATTGAAAACATGTGAAATAATTTGAATGGAACCTAACAAAAATAACCTATTGGCCATAAGCACACTAAGCCCCTCATAAATTGTAATCACAAATATAATCTTTAATCTTTCTGCAATTAATGTTTTTGGTAATGTATGGACATCACATCTTGGATTATTTGTGCATGTTTTAAGTATATTTGATTAACTTTCAACTTAATCTAATTAAATTTTTTAAAAATCCAACAAAAAATGAAAAACTTGAATGTATGGAATATATTTGTGACAAAATAATACATGTTACAAAATTTGAAAAAATTGCATATATATTTCAAAACAAGCGTTGTGAGTGGAATTCTTGGGTGAATTTTTTTATGATATATGATATTGATATGCATGAATTAAATCTAGGACCATTTTGGATGAAATTCCATTCAAAAAATGTGTGTTTTTTGCATTTTTGAACAATAAATGCATAATAAAAAAATTAGGAAAAAAACCATTAGCATATCAAAAAGGAGGAGATTTTATAGATGGGCATTGCATTATTTTTTCAGTTTTTTTTTTTTGGTAATGTTTTATGAACCATAAACATGAGGCCTTATGGTTGTTGAAAAATTATAAGTTATATATTTATGTAAATTAATTTTATCCAATCCTCTTCATCTAACCGTTGGATCAAAATTAATTTTGACTCAAAATAAACTTTGAGTTCCAAAAGGTTTTCATGCAAATTATTATTATTTTTGCTTGTGTTTAGGATAGCCAAAGGATACCATCAAGATATTAACTTACTATGTACTATAATACTTGTTATACATCACCTTTTTTGGTGAAAAGTGGATCACCCTTAATGTGTTTTCACCCTATTCAAAAGCACACGTAAAGCATTGTAACTCTTGTTTTTTATTTGTTTCATTTTTTAAAGGACTAAAATGCCTTCAAAAGGACACAATAACATATAGTAATTATTCAAACCTTTACATAATAGTATAATGTGTCATGACTATAAAAATGAAATTCTTAGCCATTATGAAAATCATGATTCTTGAATCCATCAAATTTGATAACCATTGTTTCCCCAATCATGTGTTTTTTGGCATCCCTTAACTGTGGTTTCCCTAGTAGCATGGAATAACTAGTGTCTATATATTACATTATTATGTAACACATTAAACCTAGTAACATAGGGTATGTTGTGAATATATATCTTTAGATCATGAATCAATCCCATTGGCTTTGTAGTGGTTCAATTTGCCATCCTCAGATTATATGGTGCAGGTTTAAGTTTTGGCAACCCTAACTTCAATCTGAATTACTTTGTAATAATGTTAATTCAATATCCATCATCTGATAAAAGATTATTTATAATAGTTTTACTGATGTGTACCTGAATAACCGCCACATGGTTATTAATAGCTACAATTGTTGTTGTTATTTATAGTATTATAAACGGCATCATTTATTTTTATAACTACTTTTGCTACATTATGTGGTTTATTTTATTTCATTTTTTGCCATAGATATATTTTCAACTTAGGAGCCAACTTTAATAATTATCCCAAGTTCAAAATATAACTAGTTTCCAACATCTATCTACTAATATCTTAAAATATATCTTCTATCAGTATCAACTTACTTTGGGAAACTATAGATTCATGAGATTTTGGAGTTTTTGTAGAAGGTGTAGTATTGAGCATACCTAACCACATTGTGTTCCATCACTCAATTGATGTAGAAGAGCCATCATTAGTAGTTTGTGCCTTCTAAAATTGATGTATGGTCTTTACCATTGTCTTCTTTAATTTCTCCTCCTTCTCATAATTTGTAGTACTTTTGTTCTTTCGTGGTTTTCTCTCATGGAACACCTATTCTTCTTTGATTATGCTTTTTGTAGCAACATTTACATCTATAGTGATTATTTCAACCTTTAAACTTTTCCTTCCGAGCTTGATGCATTTTTCCCTTAGAACATCTTCTGCATCCCTACAAACTTGGGATAGTCTAGCATCTTATGCCCATTTAGACCACAAATATGACATGCATATGAGCCATTCTTTTTGACACTTTTAAATTTGAGTAGTACGCCTCCATCATTGCTATAGTTGGCTCCTCTTTCTTCTTTACTCTACATGTCTCTACATTGTGGTTATCTCATCAATAATTTGTACAATGTTTGCTAATCTTTCCTATTTTTGTCTGTGGTTTCAATGTTGGTGTAGGTTTGTTAATATGTGGTACCAACAATGTGTTTTGAACTTTAGTAGTGTCATCCTTTCTTCACACAACAAACCCACCTTTTTATGCAACTATGACGTGGTCTTCCTCATTCTTGAAGTGGGTAGATGCAAGCTACAGTGGCTCACTTTTGTGACGAAACAATGTTTTTTCCTTGGGTACCCTTTATTCAAATGCACATGGTGATCAACATATCCTTATATCTACAACTTGGATCTAAACTAATAACTTCATTATGAAAAGAAATGTGTGGTTATTTATTGATAAAAAATTCATTTGTTAGTAATAATGGACTTTTGGAGTCAAAAAATATGGACTGGTCATCTAACTAGAACATCATTAAATAGAAAATTTTATATTATTTCACATTTCAATTTTGTTATTGGGATTCAATATATAATGTAATACAAGATGATAAATTCATATGAAGAATCTTTTCTTTGAAAACCTTGATCATTTAATAACTTGAGACTTTTGAATGGTTAAAATTTGACCATATTTTCATAAATTCATATGAGTTGCAATTTTTGTTTGTTTTTCAATTTTTTTGTCCCAAAAGCTTCTTTTTTTGAAAGTTTTAGATGAAACATTATTTTTATAGACTTTGTGGGTTTTTTTTTTTAGAACTTCCAAATTAAAAAACTAACATTAGCTACATTAAATACAAGTTTTCACATAGATTTGGGAAGGTTTATAAGTGATTGAGCATGTATTATTCAAATATTGGAATAATAATAATTTTTAAAGTAGCAACCATGTCCATTTGAATCATTTTAAAGAATCTTATGTGGACTTGTAGGGAGTGCAATTTCTACTAATATTGAGCCACCATAGCTTCCATCTACCCTAGTTGCAATCCTAAGATAAGATTGTAATCCCACCCAAAACACGATGGTTAAAAAACTATATGGTTGGTGTTTGCAATTCATGGGCCAACTTTTGTCTACACTCATACTACACCTTGACTTGTTCAATCTCTCCTTACTTGATATTCTTAAACTCCATGTGAATATTTTCATCATTATGAGTCTTTCAAGGACATTTACAAAATGTTTATGTTAACTTTAAAAAAATACAATAAGGAAATTTTGACATATAATTATGGCACCAATTTCATGTCGTTTCTCTAAATGTATAACTGAATGCATTGATGATGTTTTTCCTTTTTTTTTATGGTTACATGAAATACCTTCACATGAACATTTTGATCAACATCTTTTTATTAATATGGATACTTCAAAGTTAATCAATATTGCATGGCCATTGGACCCCCTACTCAAGGATTCACCGCCAATCTAGTTATTTGTCATTCATAGTTTATTGGAATTGGTAGTGGTCATCCCATAAATCTATTTGCTTGTGTCATCGTGATTGGCATTGTTTTAATTGTTTAAGGTCTTGAAATGGGTATTGTTACCTTGCTTGAAATTCCATGAGTTTGGTTAGCTTTTCCTTTAAGTTGAGTACTCACTAGTACTTGGTATGCACCTTGACCATTTTCAAATTGTTTCCTTTTTCTTGATGTTTCAAACTCTTGTCCAAGCTTACATGCTACTATAGTTGTATTTGGCATCGCATATCAAATATGTTGTTCTTATGAAACAATGATTGGCATCTGAGGTCATGATTGGCCACTCATCATTATAGGGATGTTTTATGATGGTGTTAATTCTCTAAACAACCCAAATTCCAATTGTAAAACATTTATTTGTACTCTTTATGGTATAGACACCAATATGAAACCTGACATTTGCAACCATTCCCAATGTGACTATGTGCGACTAAATGTCACCTATGACTAAGGCTTCTTTTTCCAATTTTGTGATGTAGCTAAGGTGGCTATCATTTCGAAAGTGATTTAGCCAAATTTGGCCACATGCACTAATATGGAAGTAGGAAAAAATCTAAATCTTTCTATATTTCTGGCTACCTACTGGAATTAATAATACCAATTTGGTGATTGGTAAAATTATTTTATGGCAAATTTCGGCCTTTTTTTCATGGAAAATCCTTCCTATATGTCAAAATCATACTTTTCAAGTAGGGATTTGGCAAAAATTCGCCAATAAAAAGAAGCGACCAAAGAGTGAGAAAAATTAGGGAAGAAGAAAGTGAAAAAATTTGTAATTTTGGAGTGACAACACATGAGAGCTTCAATTTCAAGGATGTGTGGAGTTTCAATCACCCACATTTGCGTGTGAAAAATCGTCCAGAGAAACTATGTCGAGTGGAAGTGTTCTTGGGGTACATCACAAACTCTTTTAATTGAGCCTGCAAATTTTGCCAACATAATTGGTTGAGTACCATAAACGAATTCAAAAAGTTTATATTGAGTTGTCACCTTATAAACCATTCAATATGCCCGTAGAGTAGTGACTAACATTACATCCCAATCCATTTGGTTTGCATTTACAAGCTTGACTAATATTTTACCTAATGTTTTGTTAGTCAACTTGGCTTGCATGTTCCCTTGTGGATAGTAAGGTCCAAATTCTTTAAGGTGTACCAAAATCTTGTCATAGTGTCACTTTTTTCTATCTTTTTTATCTAGTCATTTTTATCATGTAAAGACACATTTATGGATGATTATGATGGAATCTAGAATTGTAATGATTTTAAGTATAATCCTTTTGAAATTTTTGACAACTTTTGACTCATTAATTTTTATGAGGATAAAAATATAGGATAAAAAAGGATTACAATAAGGATTAGGCCCTTTTTGTCATGTGTGGTACACCTTAAAGGATTTTCACCCAGTCGGTAGTTGACTTACGACATGCCTCCAACCTAGATGAAAATGTGAGACATAAAAAGGCTTTGCTGACCTTGATTAAAGTGGCCAAATTAAAAATCCAGTTTTTGACCACTACTTCAAGTGCTTTGAATAGGTACATACAGAGATGATGATGTTATGTTGTGTGGTTACCATATTTTGATGTGTTCCAGTTGCAGCCAAGAGGGCTTTGGACATTTCTGATCCCCAAGCCCAAGATCCTGGTGTAGGTCTCAAACCCAGAAAGATTCTCAAAATAGTTTCTTGTACATAGAGAAGTACATGCAAGCTTGGGGCAATTCTTAGATCTGTGGACTGCAAGATCTTTCTCATGTGTTGTTCGATTTTGGTCCTTCGACATTGCAAATGCACACTGTTTGTGAGCAAAGTGTCAGATGTTACTACTCATTTCTTGCTTGAATTTGGTCATATGACATCCCACTGTGACAATGCTTAGAGATCCAGATTGCAAGATGGTACTCGTTTCTTGCTCTAATTTGATCACATAACACCAGTGTGCCAAGTCTTAGATCTCTGAATTTGAGGATCTTACAAGTCAATGTTTGCTTGGTTTTGGTTCTTTTAACTGTGCATTCTTGTATTTCTTAGATCTCTGGATTCAAGAACATACTCATTTCTTATCTAAAGTTGGTCATGTTGGCAATTCTTAGATCTGTGGATTGCAAGTTCTGGCAAGAAATGGGTTAAGAATGAGTTCCTCATTTCTTGCTGGAACTTGCTTAAGTAATGTTTGATGCATTGTGACAGAATCTTAGGTCTCTGGATGCAGAAGCAATGAGAAGATTCATGAATCAATGTGGCAAAATTGTTAAAGATCTGGGTGGTGGGAGTCATGGGAAGACTCAAGCATGATGTTGTGAAAACTAGGACCTCCACAGGGACCAACAGAAGGTTTATATTTCAACTGGAGTTTAGAGACAGAAACAAAATAGTAGGCAGACCCAACACAAAAGCAAGTTGTAAAATCCCAAAGAACAGTTACATCAGATCGATGCCAGTTTTAATGTATTAGTTGTTTTCAAAACAGTATGAATCCTTTCCTGTTCCAATCACTTCCAATTGCTTGTCACTGCAGGCATCTTTTTCAATAGGCCTGAAAGACCTTGTGTTTTACTGCCAGAAGGGAGTAGTAGAAAAAAGCATGAAGTATTGAAACAGTGGGTTCCACATGTCAAGCTGTTGCTATCACTAATTCACTGCTCTTGACCAAAAGATACTCATCAACCTTGTATGACTGTAGGAGATCTCCTCAGAGCCTATACATGTGTCCCTACTGCCTGCAAAATCTTCTTCCTTGGTCCCTGTTCAGATTACAAAAAAAAACAATCGACTTAGAACATTGGAGTTTGTTAATGGAAAGGCTCATATGAAACAATGCTCCCCTCCATACTTGTGGACAAATACTCTCAATCTGCTGAGATGTACATGTAACCTTGAACAATATTACAAATCACCTAGACTTGGTTTCCTACACTGGTGGTCAAAGGAATGCATTTCTTGACAAAATGGATAATTGTGCCAGGATATGCCATTACCAACTATTGCTTCTGTATTAATAATCAAGAAGAAAAATCAGCAGTGCCAGTTTCTCAAAAAAGGTACTCCAACCGTTGCTTTGATGAGACTCCTTTTCATAACCCCTCTTGAGTAGAAAACTCAAGAAGGTTCCATGTTCTTTTGACATTAAGGTTTAAATGTACTCAGACAATGGAACAAGGACAAAAGACACAGAGCAGCAAGAGAAGGAAGTGGCAAGAAGGGACAGAAGCAAAAAGAATATAAGTACTGTTCTTGAAGACGGATTACAACTTTGCAAAAAAAATTAGAGGACAAGAAACAAAACATGACCACATATGAGGTCATCTGTCCTAGAAACCCAGCTCTGTCAACAGAAATTCCTTTCGTACAAATTGTAGGTGAGATACTGACCATAGGTACCCCGAGTTCTTTCAAATCATTGTCAGTCATGTGCCGCAGTGCAGCCATATCCACCTGCAAAATACTCAAAGATTGCTCATGATCAGTAGTCCAAGCAATTAATCCCTACCACACTACCTATTTGTGAGCAGCATCTTTTCTCACACATCAAACGCTATCCACATATAGAATCACATTGCACAACATCAATTCCAGCATAGATAAAAGCTGAAGTCATTGGTGCCTACAGTAAACATGTTCCATCTCATCACATAGACATCAATATCTGAGGTGACTCAATCAGCTCAAACATTGAGAAATGCTGTCAGGAATTTACTGCAACAAAAAATCTGTTTGTCATCAGTTTCTATCAGGAGAATAAGCTTGAGGTCATCATGGTTGATGAAGAAGATTTTGGGGATAACAAATGTACCTCTTCAGCCTGAAAAGTTATGGAATATTTTCCCAGTCCTAAGGAATGAAGTAGACCACCTACTGTTTGATCATCACCCTGCATATCCCCACAGCTCAACCAATGGCAACATCAATAAAATTTCAGAGTCAGGGTCAGACAATCTGCAGGCCACATCCCAGATATTCAGCAAACTAAAAAGCAATGTAGAGCTGTGCTTTACTATTGTGTGATAGCACTACAGGGGCTAACAAGACCATGACCCAAAATAACCAAGGCCTGGCTAAAATTTAGCATGAGACCTGAAACATGCAGGTGGAAATCCATAGTTCACAGAAAGGAAATTGTAGTTTACCCCACCAGATGTCTTCTGCAGTGGGGTGGATCGTTCAGGTTGAGCTACATTGGAAGTGCTGCGGACTACTGAAGGTAGACGGTGCTGGAGCTCAGTACCATCAGGAGCTTGAGCAACAGGTGGTCGTTGAGTGACAGGACCTGATAATTTCTCTCGCAAGTCTGACATGCCGGCATTGGGGCCTCTGGTGCTTCTTCCACTGATCCTGGATTCCTGCTGGGCTAGCTTACTTCGAAGATCCTGAGAGTCTACCTGGCTGTCTGAAGTTTTGAGTTAAAGAAAACATAAGACCTCAATGTCACCTGTCAAGAAATATAACATGTAAACCTAAAGTGCTCTGGAGGAAGATCTGAACAATATCCAAGACCACTCTTGAACATAATGCATGATTCAAACACCAGACTTCTCTAGGTTACAGATCCATCCAGATCACTTCCACACATAACACCCAGCAACAAAAGATCGCAATTCATCTTGTCAGAGATAACAGTGAGACTTATTGTAAGAGGGAAAAAAAGAATCCAGTCGGAAAAATAAACACTGATCATATGCAAGATACTGACAATTTGCCCTTCCTCAACATCCTTATCTTCAAAGAGATCATGCTTCCACTTTCCATCATCTTCACGTGCGCTGGAAACCCCAAACCCATCAAGAATAAACTCTGTGAGCAACATAAAGATCCCAACTTGACAAATTTCACCAATTTTCATCCAGGTGGCAGGTGTTCTTTCTTCATCAAAAGTAAGGTCTCCACACGTTCTTAGTTAAGACAAAGGACTTGACACTCTAGGGTACGGAGCTATGGTGCTTCCAGAGGGAACAATGAAAGTAAAAGTGTGTGATATGAAATCCCAGCTCCAGTAACAATGTGTGCTCTGAAATACATCTCCATGATACCTGAGCCCAATTGAAGAAAAAAATCCACTAGAACATGTAAAGTAACCAAACAAATCTTAAGTCAGTTCTGGCCATACTGAAACAAATCAGAAAAGAACAAGTGCAGTCATCACCTAGTGAGAAAGTATCTGACCATCCAATTCATCATGATCAGAAGTGATTAGCTGCCATAACATCTATGTAACTATAATCATACTACAAAACAACCATGCAAGTGTTGACCTAAACACTAAAAGTAGTTCTATATGTTGCTTAGCATTTGAGCAATACAACATGTCAACAAGTCACAGAGGACCAGATGCAAAACAATACTGTTCAATGTCTGAGTCCAAGAGAACAGATCTCCAAGCAACATCTTTGGAAATGGGGGGAATACTTTCAGATTGTCCCAAACTATTGGAGCTGTTATTCATGTGGTTGAGAAAGAAGAGGAACCAAAGCACCCTAATTCTGAATACAGAGACCCACCGTTTCCCATTATTTTGCCTGCTGAAAGAAAAGTGCTCTACATTCCCTCCCAACCGGTCTCGTATAGACCGCCTCCTGAAATTTCTTGCTCCAATTTCACGATCAGCATACATTTCCGTGGGCACCGAAAGAAACTGTTTAACATCAGCACAGACCTAATCAAATTTAGGGCAAAAGGAACCACCAAATCTGGTTTGTGGTAGTCAGAACCCGAAAACACACTCATTGTTGACGTGCACAACACATCGCAATATGCAGGAAAAAGCTTCCCCCAAACAAAATGCAAACAATTCCATGCCTATCACATTTTTGAACACTGAATACATCGGGTGTAATACACAATAGTATGCAGGAAATCCAACATTTGCATTCTACAACACATTCCCCGAAGTACAAGGCTCTGAAATTTGGCAAAGAGAAGAATCTCCTGCTTCTTGCAAAATAACTAACCGCCTACGACAAACAGCGTAAGGAAAACAGGAGAAGAGAGCCGCATGCACGCACCCCTCGCTGCCCGTCGCGCTCCTCGCTACTAGCATTAACTCGGGGTCGAGACATCCAACTCCCCTTCCGATGCAAACTTCAAATCTCCCTCTCCCAACCCCCTGCTGCCCCCGCAAGAAAAGACAGCAGAAAAGACAGAGGGAGCTTAACCAACCCCAGAAAAATCTCTACTGCCGAAAAGACGAGTCTTCGAGCTACGCCAGTGTCATCACTAGGAAAAAAAAAGGCTGAGAAAACCACGTCTTGTTAAATCCACGCACGCATTTCTCGAGCCATACACGCGATAGAATGCACAAAACCAACAAACAATTCCGTGTCTTCCAACTGCGTTCTGTGAAGCGAAGGTGAAACCGAGCGCATCCTCAAACCCTAACCCCCGCCGTGGACAAAAACAACATGGCCAGGGTAGGCCAAGAAGGTCCCTCATCTCTTATTGGCTCCCATGATTCATAACCGCCTAATTGAGGAGCCTGTGTGAAAAGCCGCGACGAAAAAGTCCCGTGACAGCCAATAATTCGTGGGCAATTTGTCGGCCTTCCTGGCCAAACAGTTTTGGGGAAGGCCGACAGTTTTGTCCATTAGGTCAGTTGCTAAGGTTTTTAATGTTAGGGCTTGGATTTTTAGGGTTTCATGGGACCCTTTTAGTGTTAGAAACTATTCGTTTCTAATTCCCAATGTTGATGATGTTAGAAATACTATTCGTTTCTAATTCCCAATGTTGATGAATGTGTTAAACATTCATCAAAAGGATGAATAGTATTCACATCTTTGTAATAGTTAGGTTAGGGTTTAGAAGTGGAGATTACTTAGGGTTTGGCGGTGGCTAGGGTTAAGGTTTGGTGGCGGCTAGGGTTAAGGTTTGGCGGTGGCTAGGTTAGGATTAAGTGGCGGCTATTTTAAGGTTAGGAGATAGTATATAATGAAGTGGTTTTGAGTTGTCTTTCATTCTTTTCTTTCATGGTTTTTTGAGTGCACATAGAACCTTCAAGCTTTGTTAGTTGTTGCAAGCCATAGTTTTGTGATTACATCAATTGAAAGCATACAACCTTTGTTTTGTTCTTGTTAGTTAATACAATTGTTCTATTTCATGAACCTTGAGTGTTCCATTTCTTGCTTCTTTTCAACTTGTTTCCAATAGGTTATGGGCCCACACCAAGCAAGAGAAAGAATATTGTGTTAGAATAAGAAATAGTGAAAGGTTTTGAGCTTGTATTGCATAGAAAAAGGGAGAGAATCTTTTTGAAAGACGGATTTTTGTTTGCAAAATAAGTGGGAGTTCATTTCCAAGTGGTGGCATACAAGGAGCTTACAACTTTTCCAAGTGAGTGGGAGGCGTGGAAGAGATTTCTTCAAGGTGTTGTAAGTTCTCAAGTGTGGAAGAGTGTTCTTCAAGTCTTGAAG
>Ga0209611_10003593_pt1 | contig 26784 bp, 16 predicted proteins | sample S1TSphgellanicum_3_FD_187693 | JGI IMG/M metagenome (GOLD analysis project Ga0209611, IMG submission 187693) | Host-associated microbial communities from peat moss isolated from Minnesota, USA - S1T2_Fc - Sphagnum magellanicum MG (SPAdes) (version 2) | ecosystem: Host-associated > Plants > Peat...
AAAAAAAAAAAAAAAAAAAAACTTTCATGTGGTAGTATTTTCTCTCCGTTCGCATGCAAAACAAAAAATGTTGTCTGATAAATTCAAATTATTGTCCTTATGTTGTCGGGGCAAAAAGAAATTAGGGTTTTCAAGTCCAAATATAACATTTACCGGGTTAAATATACCATATAGTTAGTACCTGGGTCAGTTTGACTCTAATTATAATATTTTAAGAAATGTTGAACTTTTCAACAAATAAATAAATAAATAAAAATCTTCAAACATATTTTATCTGAAACAAAATTAAAGAATCTGATGGAATATCTGGGAATATATCATTTGTGGAAATGAAATCCTCAAAATTAATTAATTAATTAATTATACTACTGACATGTGTCAAAGTGCCCATGGTACTATGGTATACCCACAAAGAACCCTTTTCTCACTAAGGGGAAGGTACTATTGTAGGTGGTGCTTCCAGTTGAGACTGAGTCCTGACTTCATAGCCTGGGGAAAAAATTTGGGAAATTTTTGGATTTTTTTTTTTGTTGTGTAAATTTGAATAAATTTAATAATTTGTGGAAAAACTCGAAATTTTTCTTATACAAAAAATTTGGGAAAGAACCTTGATTAAGATCTATGCAAAGGATTTTTAATTTTAAAAAGTGGAAAATTCACCAGATTCTGGGGAAAAAAATTAAATTAAATACTAGATATCCACAATGGGCAACATCCAACTAAATTATAGAAGGTTACTTAAAAAAAAATTTGCTTTCATTTCAAGTGTATAGCCAAATTTGGCTAAATCTTCTTATGAATGATAGCCACTTTGACTACAGGACAAAAAATTTAGTTCACCAAAGACTGCACACCCTTTGTCAGCTCGGCAGACAGACCCTGGTCTCCATGGTCTCTGCCATGATCCCCGCATCTGAGACTTTGGGTCGGATATGCTTTCTGTATATGCGGCCAACCGAATTTGATTTTTGAGGGTACACAATAAGGTTTTAATTTATTTTTTGGTAGGCCCGGGGTGGAGGGGGAGACCTCATCCATGATATGCACTGGCCTGAACAGTTTCACACTTGATACATAGGCTCACCCGATCCAACTATGAGACGTGGCATGGATGACAACTTTTCACACCTGATACGTAGGCTCACCCAATCCAACTATGAGACATGGCATGGCTGACAATAAGTGTCAGATGACATGCCAGGAGCCACATCTCATAGTTCACATAACACCCATAACTTGTCACTTGGAGTTTTGATGGCTTTGCATGAGACCCATAATTTGTCACTGGAAGTTTTGATGCCTTGGCATGAGACCCATAACTCGTCACTGGAAGTTTTGATGCCTTGGCATGAGACCCATCACTCGTCACTGGAAGTTTTGATGCCTTTGCATCAGGCCTATCACTCGTCACTTGAAGTTTTGATGCCTTTGCATGAGACCCATAACTTGTCACTTGGAGTTTTCGTGTTTTGCACGAAACATGTAACTTTGTCACTTGGGAGTTTTCTTGCTTTGCAATGAGACCCATAACTTTGTCACTTCTCATTTCTCATGTTTTAGGTTTTAGGGTTTAATTTTCATGCTTTAGAACAACCTAGGCTTAGGTTGTTAATTCCCAATAGAGATTGAATTATAGGTGATGGTGGTGGTGGAGGAGGCAGCAATGAAATTGCAATAGGTTTTGGATATTACTTGATCCTCAGGAAGCTAGGATTGACTTCAAAACAAAGGGGTAGTAGTAGTTCCAGAAGCTTTTTGCATTAGTAGATGAACTGGAGATAGGGTGGAAAAACACACTCAAACTTGGTGTCTTCTATGTCCTTCTTCTCTTCCTTGTGCTTTGGTCAGTTGTTCTTCTCCAAGTAAAGAAATTTTGACTCCCCACTCACCAAAAGCCAGTGGAACTTGATGTTTGGATCTGTCACACGTGAAATAATATTTCGTACTTTATTTTACAATTGGTGATTAAACAAGTGACACTTGAAACGCTTGTCCCATCCCTCTATGAAATGACAGATTTGTTGGGCCACTGACTATGGACATAATTCAACGTTGAATCCGGCATGGGGAACAAACAACCCACCCAACACGGTTGTTGCAACAGAAATAGGTTAACTATCATCTATGTTGAGTAGGTGCCATGTAACCCACATTTGCAATTCATTCGCTCAGTCATTGAAAAGAGGAAGAGAGAAAGATATGGTCTGCCTTTCTCCCCTTCCTCTTCTTTTATCCAGTTCCATATATTAAAATACCATCCCAATCCATGTTTTCAGAATACATGGGATTATGGTGAAATTTGCCTAAATTCACACAAAATTCTGAAATATGGCATTAGCTTGTTGGTTGATTTTATGGACAAATCCCCCAAATATACATGTATAATGTTTCTAGTGAATTTATTTTAACATCAAATTAAGTGAAATCAATTCATTTCAATTTTTCTATATATATATATATATATATATATATGCCTTGATCCATATTTCTATTTTTATAACTCTTGTGTTCTTTTGGGCTGAAAATGAGAAGATCTCCTTCAGGTTCCCACTTTATTGGGGCATGACTTTAGGCAATGACTATGCATTCAATTGGGTCTATTAAAACCTTAATGCCAAAAGTAGGTTGGGCCTTGTAGTGAGAAATAGCTGATTTTCATGGATGCCTACAAAAAGTACTTTGGTAAGTTAAAAATAAGTTTAAAAGTTTAGAACTTAAAAGTCTTAAAATTAAGAAGTAGGGAAGGGGAAGCAAATGCTTTATACTTCACTTACTTCAAAGATGTATTCTAATTAAATTTAAGGAAATTTCTTTTCGTTTCCTTCCCATGCAATCTTCGGTTTAGTTGCAAAATTTTCATGGTTTTGAAAAAGTAGTATATATTTCTATGCATATTGAAGAACAAAGTAAATCTGAAACATAATTATCATTAATAAATAAGTTTAAATAATTTAAAATATCATGGCATTCACCCTTTTGTATTTTACACCTTTATTATTATGCCCATCCTGAAGTTAGTTATTGGATACATTGGGATCGTGTTTTTAGAAGCTTATTTAGGTACTTATTCAAAGGAAATGCCAATTGCAAGCAATGATATTTTTTCAGCAATTATTTTTTGAACAAAAAAATTTGGGGAAATTTCTGTGTTTCTAGTGTAATTTCAACTGATTTTATTAATATTTTGCACCCCCAAAAAAAAAAAAACCCCTTGATTGGGACTAGTTGGGGTGGGATGAATGGATGGATGGATGAATGGATGAGTGAGTGGGGGTGTCTGACCACAAATTAAATCTCTTAAAAGGACTTTTAACTATTAAAGTTCAATACTACCATCCAAGAAAGGACCTCGTAGCCTCCAATGAAAAAAAGACGAGAATATTCTCGGGAATCCCCATGGGAGCAACCCCCAAACTGGGAATATGCTAAAATGCTTTCTTTCAGGTGAAGAATAAGCCCAAAGCATATTCCCTTAGGTGCCCACTGAATCATTGTACCCCATTGAAGAATGTACCATTTTGGTTTCACATTTTGAGGAATGGTCACCAGGTGTTAGTTACTGTGGTCAATGCATAAATCATTGCTGACGGTAGTTCGTTCCCGGGACATCTCTGTGCCCTAGTACCAGGGCAAGTTCAAACATTTCAGTGTTGAATAATTATTTTCTTCTGAAGATTCCATGTGAACAATAGGATATTTGAGAATATCCTAAAAGATTCCTTTACGAAATCTGGTTTTTTTATTTTTGGGGGAAAAATAATGTTTCTTGAAATCGGTGTCCAATCTGCCAACGTACTAGGGTACATATTTTACCTGTAGTTAGTTTTAAGGAACTTGCCATAAGGCACATAGCCATGGAGCTCAGTCCTGTTTCTTTTTTTTGGGGTCAATTTTGTGATCATCTGGAAGAAAAGAAATTTTAGCCACATTTGGCTATACACCAGATGTGAATGTTTTCTTTTTAAAAAGGAGCCTTCTATAGTCTTTGCTACCTATTGGAACTTATCATTAAAATATGAGGATTTGGAAAATAATGCTCTAAATCTGACAATTTGGGGCCATTTTTCGCATGAAAAATCCCTTGTATAGGTTGAAATCATATTTTGCAACTGAAAATTTGACAACAAAATCCCTGCGTGATGGTCTTAGTGGTTTTTTCTTTTTTTGAATTTGTGATGTTGCTGAAGTGGTGATCATTCAGAAAAACATTTAGCCAAGTTTGGCTATATGCCAAACATGGAAATAAAAAAAGAAAAGGATTCTTCTATGTTTCTTTGCCCTAATTAAAGCTTACCATAAAAATCTAGCTATTTGCAAAAAAATCTCAAAATCTAGCAAATTTGGGGGAGGGAAGGTGAAAGGGGAAGATGGGGTTCCAGGTTTTCTTACACTTGAGTCTTGTCTTCATATTTTAAATGCTCCAGTGGGTTCTTTGTCATTTGTGAAGTCTTTTGTATAAAAGGCGCTCCAAGAAGACCTCAACATGATCCTTAAGGTAAATCCACATGCAGTTTTTACAATGCTTTCATTTTGTTATGCCCAACAACCAAGCTACTTACAACATATTGTATTTTCATCACCAATTACCTTGCAACATCATACCGAGTTTGATGTTCGTACCATAGTTATGTTAAAAAAACTATGAAGGTTAGGTTTTTTTTGGCTCATCATCAAGTCACTTTTCTTACTTCTTGAAGGGGCTAGGCCTTCCTTCAATGGTCTAACATGTTGCCCTTGCCTTTTTAGGATGTTGGACTTTGATCGCTTTTACATTAGTCTTTCATTTCCAATAAGATGATCACCCTACTCTTTTTATGTGGTGGCACATGTAAAGATCGATATTTTTCCCTTCCAAGTCGCATACATGTGTGATGTTACCTAAGGTCATATGATCACATGTCTTGTCTTTCAAAAGTTTGATGCCTTAAATGCAGTCTTCTTTGATCGACCAACTACACCAACATGAATTTATTCCACTTCTAATAGATGTTCCTTCGAAAGTGGTGTGAACACATCTTTATTCATGTGCAGGTCCAAATAGTAAAGGCTTGGTTATTAGCTCATCCCCCTTTCATTATGTTTATCATCCACCCATTTCCTTATAGCACTTCGTATTCGTCTCAGTATACCACATCCTATAGTTGCGCATCTTTCACAATGTCAATGTGGTCATACCATCAATGATTTGGGTATCCATTTGCTCCATTGCTCGTGCGGGAGTGAACACATTATAGCCCATGATACGCTTTAAAATACCATTGCAGCTATTGTGTCGGACTATGAAACTCACATACAAAAAGAGGTTTTTCACTTTTTCCCCTGCCACACAGGAAGACGTGGATATTTTCATCACTAGAAATAATTTTCAAACCTTAATAAATGTTGTCATTGCCAATCCGACTTGTATAGATTTGATGCAATGTGCTTCGACGACAACAATGCATGCAATGACAATTGGCACTCAAGACAAAAGCACGATCCTACATAGAGCAAACACCAAGAGAGGATTTCATTCCCCTTGCCATAGAAACCTACGATTGTCTCCATCCTTGTTTTGATTCCTTTCTAACTTCTTGTGTACATGTTAGTATAACTCACCATTAGCAAACCTCCTTGGTCCCTTTGATGTTTATATCTCATTATAAGTAACGAATGTTGATAGCCTTACAACATGCGCAAGCCATCACAATTCTTCAGCAGGTTACCACACTTAGTCACAATTCTTCATATCTTCCACACATACTAGCTAATGCACCTCCATCACTAGCTGATTTGTGGCAAAGGATGCCCTTTTAACATTACGTCTTTGTCTTCCACTTCATTACTATTATTTTGATGGTCTTTGATGGTATTAGTTTTCCTTTTATGTGTTTACATTTGCTTCATAATGCCTTGTACTTTTAGTGGATGGATTTCCATCCTTGTTTATATATATATAAGGTTTCCCTTGTTGAGGAAAAGACCTTGAACACCTTCTAGAAATATTAGATGTTCATGAGGCCACATCACTCCGTCCTCATTTGAAATCTCAAATGAGATTTTAAGACCTAAAGATGTGTAATAACTATAAATCGGGTTTAAGGTTTAAGGTTTTGTGTCATCACTAACAAATTGAAAAAACCTAGTAGCAACAACAACGATGGTGTAAGCAGAGCCAAATCTGATTGCCAAGCGCAAAAAGCGGCTACATGTTCTATGAGCTATAACCCAACTTGCTTCAACAGATCAAGGAAATGGAAAACATGATAACCAACCCCATGATATCACTGTGACATAATAATAGAAGGAAGATCTGTATGTGTCTATTTTTGTGTCTCTATTTTTCTCTGTTTCTCCTTATGGGTATGATGCATTTGTAAATTTTGGTTTTTGTGACAAGTCAATGATGGGAGTGGTAACAACACAAGAAGGAATGTTTTGTCATTCGAAAAAATAAGTAGTAAGCTCATTGGCTACTTCTTACAAAAGATGACATAGTTTCAATTGTATTCATAGCCTTCATCTGGTTTTTGCCGCCCCAAAGGAGGTGAAAAAAAATATTTTCATAATTGGCACATAATTTGTTATGTGCTCCAGTTTTGGATCATGTCTTGACACATACAAAGGTTTGCCTATGCTATTTATTACAATTGAATTTTGAATGGAAAGGTGGGAGGGAGTGAGAAGTTACAAATGAATGTGCACTTGTAAGGAAACTAATGACACACCCACATAGCAATAAAGCAATTTTTTTATGTTTCAATCAAGCCCAATTAGGGTTAATGAGAAATCGTGGGTCAAAATTTAGGGTAGTACATGTTTCCACATGCAAGCAGAAGCAACATTTGTGATGTTCCTATTATTCATAAGCCAGAAAAAATGTCTTCCAACTCAATTTCTTCTGCATATGGGCTGGTTTTTTGGTGAACTTTGCAGCTAAAAAAAAGGCAGTGTAAGCATTTTACAAACAAAAGGTACAAATGTGTTTGGTGATCAACTTCTTCAAGCAATTAAATTTGTTTTTTTGAGATTCAAGCCACATCCCATGTCAAAAACATTGTACAATCTACAAGAAAAATCCTCAAGGTTCACTGATCATTTAGTAAGCAATGATAAGTACCTTTGAATGTTTGGTATTGATTTTTCAACATACCAGACTGATCCTTCTATTGGATTTTATTTATTTTTCTCTTCAAGGTAGAGACATTGCGATGCACCTAGAAACGGGCCAAAGTTTGGTATCCCTACATTTTAAGGTCATGTGAAATGCGCCATAGAAAGATTTCTAATAAACACCATGTGTTTCCAATTTAGATTTGTAGTACCTTTACCATTATGGCATCTTCTTGACAATTTTTTAAAATTTTAATTTCATTTTTTCACCTTGGTAGCAAAAATTAAAAATTTTCTAAATTTTATACAATTGAGGTGGGGGAAAAAAATGCCAAGTAATATTTCACTACTATGTCCAAATTTTCAAATGTAGTTTTAACTCTAAGTCCTAACCCTTTTGAGTACATAGAAAAAATATCGGACCCAATAGAAAATTTGAGCTACAAAAAGGTCATAATCAAGAGACTTCATTTAATCCACGTTAGCTATGGACACATGCAACGTGAACCTAAGTCCTCTTTAAAATTCAAGACTTATTTCAATGTATTGTAGCCTCTCAAGAGTCATTACTACTTGTCATTGAAGGGACATTAGGCAAAAATCAATTTTTGCCATATTCTCAAAATTAGTTCCCCATTACCATTTGGGTGAAAGCTTACTTGGGTGGTACCACTAAAAACCACCCACCCCAAAATCACAAGAATGTTGGCTTTATTTTAATTAATGAAAGGAAAAATTCAAAAAAAATTTACCAATCTTTTTATGATTGGCTCTCAAGAACCATCACCTTTGATTTCCCAAGCCCTAAACATCTACAGTCAAAATCAATGCAAGATGTTTTTTTGTTTTTACTTCGCTCCATTGACCTTGTTTCTCAACTTCAAACTTGCCTTCAAATTGTTACAAATTTTGTAAATGGCATTTTATTTCTCCTATGCATCTAACTTGCAACAAATTTAATGTACATGGGGTTGCACACATGAAGCATTTTCCATCCATGTCACCACTTTACCAAAGAAACAACCATTGTCAAATAGGGCCACCAACGAAGGGTCCATGGACCCTTTATGTCTCGTTTTTGGGATTGAAACTCATACCCAAATACACCCACCAAAAAGGTGCAACCTCAAATATTGACCGATATTGGTGGTGTTGCATTTGGGGTCAGGGCACGCATAGGATTCAAACTTCACATTTGCAAAACTTAATTTGTCTCTTTTTTATTGGCTTTTTCAAGAATGTGGAGACTTGAAATGAAGGGAGGTTTAAGGACAAATTATATTTTGGCTTGAATTCCAAACCAATTTGTGAATGAAAGTTGGAGACTTAAGTGTAGTTTTGAAGGTAGAATTTCAAAGTTGAACTTTGAACTAACATGTGAATGACACCTAGAGATTTAAAGGTGCCTAATCTTTAAGCTTGATAAAGCCCATGGCCTAAAGCTAACTACACAAAAGTCCCATACAAATTACAACAAGAAAGGCAGTTACTTGTTGGTACTAAGTTATGTAAGGCATTTGAGGTTTGCTTCCTTGGGTTAATTTTCATAGATTTGAAACATTATAAGTTTTTTTAAATTTTGACATTATACCTATTTTGAAACTCTTTTGCAAATTCTATAAGAAAGTTAGATTGGACAAAAAGCTCTTTATTTGGTCTATTGGATTAAAAAGAAAATAGGCTAGAATAAAACCAACAAACACAATCAAATACCACGAAGTTGGGTAGAAAATAAACCAACTTTGATAAATCTACTAAGCATTAAATGTTTGAATGGTGGCCTTTTCAAATCTTGATGGAAATCTAATAAATTGATTTTCAAATTTGTGACATTATCAAAATAGAGTCTCTGGATTTTAGAAGTTTTTATTATAGGAGATGTGGAGGTTTTTTTCAAGAGATGTGGGGTAAATCTGTAATATAATGAGCCACTACAAGTATAACCACTCATGAATAACACACTTGTCAATTTTTAATTTCACTTAGGATTGAATGTTTTTCATGTAATCTATATAATGTGATGTAATATACATTCAAGAATGACATTTAAAAATATGAGTAAATTATATCAACATTTGAAAGTGAAAAAGGACTAATTAAACACTTGTAACCAATCCTGAGTAAATCACATAAGAATTATCAAAATTAATCTAGATTTGTTTGAAAAAAATCCATATTCATGTAGATTGAATAATTATTAGGTTTTACATGGTTTTGGATCATCATTGGAATTGATATATAAATAAATTGTATAAATGAAAATCTATAATTTTCTTTCTAATAAATCTTGGATAAAAATAAAGATAAGTTGTAAAAAAATTTAAAACTAAATTTCATTATAAGAATACATTGTACAAGTCAAATATGTGATTAAACCATAAATTTTGTGCAATGGTTGCATGTCATTTCAATTTCCAATTTCAAGTCCTTGCCCTTTTGAAAAGGACAAAGGAATTGGGTTTGGTTCATTTTATTGTGGACTTACCCTACATGAGCTGGGTGGGCTTTGTATGCATGTATTTTTTGTATTTTGGTGACGAGTAAAACATTGTTGAAAATACAAAAATGACCCTAAGAAAAATCAAAAAACCCTATGTCATTATAATCCCTCTTATTTACAACCTCTTTCACAAAAGCATGTGAAACCCTTTGCAAATCCTCCTCATCTATGCGTGAAATTCTTAAATGAATGTTGTTTGAGTGAATGAATATACATAATAAAATGATGTTCTTTATAATGAAGTTTTAAATATTTTGATTATTTGGTCATGCCAAGGGGTTACCTCCATCTTTGGGGTACTTATTACACTAACTATTTCATCATTACAGATGTTTTTGAACATGATTTTCATAAATTCAATGGCATGGTCATTCTTTAAAATTTTGATTGTGTGAAAACACACAACATGTTGGAGGTAAAAAGGAGAAATCAAATGTTGAACTCTTCATGTTTTTGGTGCGTGGATTCTTCCACTAAACATACTCTTAATGTTGCTTTAATATTCTTTGATTTTAATGGATATCATTATTAACCTTTCACCATTTAATTCAAAGAACTCCATTTTAATGGTAGTAGTTTGACTGACAAAAATAGTTCATTCTGTTAATTTTCAATAGAAATTAACCAAGTTATTTTTACCATGTTTTGATTTTTATGATGGCATTATTGTCGATTTTAGACCACAATTGACATCCAAATTTTGATACAAGTCATTTGAGCTACACAAAATGAAAGTTAACTTCATCAAGTTACTTTTATCATATTTCTATCATCCTTCCAGATTTTATGAAAACTTACCATGCAATTCATGTTCTCTTCTTAGAACCTAATGGCCCATTAATAATTACAAAAAAATTGCACTATAATGAATATTTATTATAATTTTATGAATATGATCCTGCTTTGGTTATAAAAAAGATTAAACAAGAAATAAAAACCAAATGCCATGTGAAAATAATGTTCATTAACTTATTCTAGTACTTTAAACAAATTTTGTACAACTTGGTTATTTGATCATACTAATTTATAACAAAAATGTAATCCATGGTCATAATTATGTTTCAATCAATTTAAACTAGTTGGATAAAACATGGTCATTTCACTTAATTGTGTGGAAACCTGATTTCAAAACAAAAATTAAGATGCCAATAATTATACACCTATTATTAATTTATTAAATGAATCCATTGAAAAAGAAATATTAATGATGTAGGACAAATCATTTTGTTAAATATGTAAAACATACATAGTTCACACCTAATTTCAATATGTTTATATATATATGATACCTATCACAAGGGACTACAACCCCATGGTTGGCAAAAAAGTAATAGATTTAAGGAATACATTTTAACAAAAGTCATATAAAGTTCAAGAACCCTTGTGGTGTGAATTTGTCTATGTTTCCTCAAATCCACTTGCATGTTGTAGCAAAGTTTTAATCGATTTGTCATTAGCAAATTACAAAACAACAAACTAATGTAAAAACACCTTTAGTTTTCCTTCACATGCAATGGTTACAAGTGTTAAGAATGGTGTTTATCTTTTTCAACAATATTCAAGTAGCCAAGAACAAAAGGGGCAATTCTTCTACCACCAAACACATCTAACCCCATATAGGAATCTCAAATCGTGGACAAAGGTCATGCATGTATGAAGTTGGAGAAGTTAACAACATACTCAAAAAATTGTGCTATAAAACAATCCCATTGAAGAAGCCTCCATTGGCATGTTGTTTAAAATCCAACAATAGAAGGACATGGAACTTCTTCATGAAATTCAAATCTTTAGGAAAGGGTAGATCTGATGTCTCATTCATGGAAGATCACACCAAGTGGTAGATTAAGGGCTTTACTTGCAAAATGTGTTTACATTAGCAACTTGCTACTGTTCCCACCTATTTGTGAAGGAAGTGGAAGAGTTAAATAACACCAAAACAAAAATCATATTCAACCCCTATGTTATAAACCACAACTGGGTGACAAAAATCTTGCACTAGCTCTAGCAAAAACTTTTCATGTGTCACATACAGTTATACTAGCTATAGCAACACAAACGGTTTTGGTGATAACCGTTGCAAACTTTAAATTCCTTGCATTTCCTGAAATGGTGGATTGTAAGAATCAATAAAGATGTACCACTAAAAAGGCAAAATATTTTGTAGACATCGATACAAAATTCCTCTTGAACTAGAAAAAAATGTTGTGAAAGCCTTACAAGTACAAGAGTAATAATGGATTTGTTCATCTACTAATCCTCCTCTGACAAGTGTCCCAACAGTATGCAAGCACATAGAAGCATCACAATGAGAAAGATGGCCATCACATGAATATGATTTCCATCCTATCCTAGCCCCATTTTCATCATCCACAAGAAAAAATCTTGTTAATTTTCACCCCCACACATGGCGACTATTGTCCAATTTGACTACATTTCAACTACATTTGGCCATTTTAAACTTGTAAGTGGTTTGTTGCACTAATTAATGGTCAATAGTGTTCATAGTTGTTGTATTTACTAATGTTGTTCACTTATGAGTATAATTTAGACCCTATTTTATTCTTTGATAATTTCAAATTGTTGATGTCAAAATTAAAGTAGCCTTTAACTTTATTTACACAATGCATTATAATGGGTTAGTGATTGTTTTGACATCTCTTCAACTATGAACATGTTATATGAGTTGACCCATCAACTTTTAACATTTTAAAACCATTACTCATGAATTGCATTTTACACTTACCATAATTTATTAAAATGTGTAAAAATTAAGACCCCACATTTATATTGGAACAAGTTAATGGTTTTTTTCACATCTCTTCAATGATCAACATATGTACATGAATTAAACCATTCACTTTTAATATGTTAAAACCATTAATCATAAATTACATCTTGCACTTAATATAATATTATAAAACACATGCAATTCAATGTTTTATAATTATAATTGAATGGTTTAATGATTTTTTAAGATTTTTTGAACTATTGGCATCTTTACATGAATTGAATTATTCATTTTGAACTTATTGAAACCATTATTCAAATGTTGCATATTGCACTTTTAGTATATATTGAAACACACATAACTTAATGCCTCCAATTTATATTTAAAGAAGTTAATGAATTTTTTGACATCTTTTGAATTATTAACATTTGCACATGGGTTGAATCATTCATTTTGAATGTGTTAAATTCATCACCCATGAATTGCATTTTGCACTCACAACAATTTTTGACATGGATGTATAAACTTAGAGGTCTCACATTTATATTTGGATTGGTTAATGACTAGGTCAAATGTTCATGCATACCAAGTGTAAGATGCACGTAGATCTCTAAATTATGATTTTTTCATATATTAAATTCTTGTACATATATGTAAATTAGAACGTATGTTTTTCTTTAGTTTTTTTAAGCATCATGGAAAAAAAATTATTACGAATGTTCATGATGCCAAACCAAAAACCCCTAGAAATCATCCCTTTTTTTCCCCATTTTTTCTTTTTGTGTATGAAAAAAAACCCATGTTTCAAAAAAGTGATTCAAAATTACATATATTTATTTTTAAAAATTCTTAAATTTTTTATTATAAAATATTAAAATTAAATATCAATATTTTATGCTTATTATTATTTTTAAACATAAATTATTAGTTTTTAAGGTGTGTCTTATTACAAGTTTATGTTTAAATATTTAAAGGTGATTTTTTTAATTTAAAAAAATAAATGAATTGATTCTAAATGGTGATAATAATAATTACATCAATATATATGTCAAATTTGTGGTGTTCTTCAAGATCATCCACAAAAACATTTAACTATGATTTGGTTATGTATATGGAGGCATAAATTTGTTAAAATATTTCTATATTTTTGCTAAAAGTTTAAGACCATGGTTTTTTTTTTAGGTGAATTTTTGCACTATGGCAAAAAAATTTGGCTCATGCAACAACCTTATAGGAAATTAGGGTTGCAAAAGTTGAATTTGTTGCCATACATTGATGACACAAAAAGGTCCCATTGGGTGGTTCTCATTTGTCACCAATTGCCGCAAAACATCCTAGGCATTGATTGCCACATCACCCCCTGCGGCTTTTGATCTTTCGCATGTCCACCTCCTACACGCACAATGCCATCACCTTCCATTATGCAAGCACAAATAAAACCATTGCTACCCAATGTGCAAGCTCAAAAACTTCTATCGTTTTCCATTATGCATAATTCAAAATTTACATTGTTGCCTGCAATGAATAATGGAATTTGATGGAAGGACCATTAGTAGGATGAATTATGCAAATGAAATAGGATCCTAGAATGTAAAAGGACTTAATAGGCCAGATTTGGATTTTGGAGGTTGGAAGATCTGAAGATTTCATCATCATTTTGTGCATTTGTTCCAAGTGCATATATGTTCATTATTCTATCCTTGGTTGATTTTGAATGTAGATGCGGTGCAAATTGGAGAATCAATGTGTCTCAACTCCCATCCAGAACATTAAGTTCCAAATTCCAATGCATTTTCAATTTTGTGTTTTGAACATTACGTGAAAAAATTCCATTAAATTGTTGCTTTGTTCCTATACCATCACAATAAGCTTGAACAAGGTTTGATTTGGACAATGTGAAGGGCTCCAACATCAAATTTCACTTCAAGTTCTTATATTTAAACTTTTTTTGTTTATGCACTTCAATGTGTTTCAGATTACATAGTCATCAAATTTGGGTTATGCATTTTTTGGAGTGTTGGAAAAGTTTGTTTTGTCTTAAGTAAAGCTTCGTTGTTTGTTGTTGGTGCTATGGCACCACTCTAATTGCTTCCAAGTTTTAAGTTTTGATTTTTTTTCTCAAACCAACCTTCTGTAAGGGTTGATATACAAGAAGTTGGTGGTGTTTCTTCCAACATTATTTTTGGGATGTTACATTGTGTCTACCACCTCATTCATCTGCTAACCATGGTTTGTCTATGGACCTTCATCCTTTTTGTAGGTGAAACAACACCCTAATCTACTATAGTTGTTGGAGATCCTGTAGAACCTAATGAACCTAAGAAGAAGAAACCTAGAAAAGTTGAGTGGGAAATCAATCGAATTTACCAAGATCGATGGGCTCCTAGGTTTGTTTGGTCTAAGCCTTTGTGTGTAGCATATGGTAAAATGAGGATGGTGTGATGTAAGATCTATTTTCAAATAAAAAGGAGAGAAAAATTGATGGTGCCTAAGCTAGATTCGTTGATCAAACATTCAAGCCTTAAGAAATGTCTTGTTGTTAGACCAAGAATTGTAATTGGCGAATACTTTTTGTTTCCTTCTAACCGTCATGTGAAAAATGAAAATGTTTATGGAAATATAGGGTAGTTCAGTGTTATTGATCAGCTATAGAATGGTGGGAAGGCGGAAAAGAAAAAAAAAAGTGCAATTTGTTGCATTATGGCACTTGCTCAAACATGGTCGTTCGATGATAGACTTTAAACAACTTTTTCAATTTTTGAAGGTGGAGAATTGCCTTCAAAAACACTAGAGTGATTTTATTGGTTGGACCATGGCCGAGGCTATGCACCAAATTGTGTTGTGCACCATCAAAGTTGCGATGGATAAGCCATTGTTTCTTGTGGTGAATTGTGATGAGGTGACCAATATTGACAACCATAGCTGGTTGTCTATGCATGTGTATGTTATTAACAACTGAAAATGTGTTCCTATATTGTTGAACTTGCAAAAAATGGATGGAGCCACATCTGACAAGTCAATGGAAAATATTGTTACTTCATTTGTTGAATACACATGTGTGAAAGAAGCTGACCTAGCATAGAGTTCATTTGTTTTGGAGCAGACAGAACCACTATTTTCACGATGCAAAAGCAAGGGTGATTACTCAACTTTTGCAAAAACATGCCCCATATCTTAATGGTGTGCATTGCATGGCACACCGCACAAATCTAGCTATTACAACATTGAGTTCTTTGAAGTTGGTTTCCAAAGTGGAAAATCTCCTAGCTTGAATGTACAATTATTTTGCACATTGTCCTAATCGCCATTTGGAGTTTTGCAAGCTAGTCAAAATTTTGGAATCCAAGGGGAACAAACTTTTAAAGAACATCAAAACACAATGGATATCCATGTTATTAGCATGCAAGAGAATTTTTGCAAAGTACAAACTTCTAATGGTGAAGATGGTTGAAGATGATGACCACATTGAAAATGCAAAAAATAACTAGGAATTATTATGTGATGTGGAGACATTGCTAAGGTTGGCTTGCATCTTACCTTGTTTAAAAGCTATGCAAAGGTTATTTAAGTTCACACAAGGGCGAGACACTTTCATTTGTGACTTCATTTTTGCCCTAAAGTTTATAGAGGCAAACCTTTTCACTATGTATTGTGATAGTGAGAAGAAATATAACCTTCAACACTTCTCTTTGTTGGTTGAACTCATTGAGCACATCAATGATGTGGTGTGTTTAACTTGGGGAAAAAACTTGTTTCTAAAGTTGATTGTGCTACTTTTTTTGTGAGAGGTAAGCTTTACATGTTACATGCTAGAAATCCAATCATTGGGATTAAGAGCATGGTGAATGTCGCAACCTTAACCTTGGGCTCGAGACCAAGGCAAGGGTTTGCAAAGGTGCGGGCCAAGACTAGGGCCGGGAGTCACATTTCATGCTCCCAAGAGTGTAAAAGAATGTGAGGGAATGAACCCTCACACCCCCAAATGAACTCCCATTTTGGGAATTGGAGTCCCAATGGATTCCCTAATTTTCAAAAGGCGATTTCGGGGGTCAAAACTCATTGGATGGAGACGTTCCTTATATCATTGGAAATCTTTTGGAACTTAGATGTCTAAAATGGGCTCTCATCACCCATTTGGACACCTAAAACACAAGTTATGGCCAAAAGAAGGGCTAGAAGTCAAATTGACAATTTGACTCCTAACCACTAAAAGTCAGGAATCACCCTAATTTCCTTTTATGAAGGTGGCGTGCAACATACAGTTGGAAAGCTCTCAACGAGGGCTACAACTTTTCTTGAGACTTCATTTCAATCGGAGGTTTTCAGACAAAGTTATGGGCCCCCAAAATCGCAAGAGTCCCAACTTTGGGAATTTCGAGATGTCATTTGGATGCTGGTCCTGTGGCCAGCCATAGAATATACTATAAGGGGGAAGGTGGTGGCTTCCCCCAAGTCTGGGCCGTAGTGAATCTTGTGAATTTGAGTTGCCCATGGCTTTTCCTAGCACCAAAAGTGCTATAGCTATGCACTAACTAATTTATTATTTGGTTTGTGCAGGTCCGTGTGAATGATTGATCGATTATCATTCTTTCTAGTCCCATCCCATAGCTCCAACACGCCCCTCTACCTCGAAAGTGTTGCGAGCCAAGGAGCATGCTCCAACTCCTTACTCTTTCGTTGTTTTCATTTCAAATTCACATTTGAGTCTATAAAAAAGTTTGGGAACGCGTCACATGAACAAGGAAGATTGGGCTTGAGCTATTGATTCTACGAAGAAACAATGTACAACAACTGTTATAGGTCTAATCTTTGAGTTTGAAAGGTGGTTCTAGCTCAAGAGCTATTGAATGCCATTAGGATGATCTATCCTTGGTATTGGCTAATCCTTGATGTTGAAACTACATTTCTGAGCACATGGCCATAATTCAAACACACTTTGGGTATCAAAAAGCCCTTAGCAAGCATGGAGGGTTTGTGGGGTCATTATTGGACCTTATACTTCTTGATAAACGATCTTTTTTTTTAAAGTTGACATTATAGAACGATTATCAAATTGTTATGCTCCCTCCTCATGATTGCAACCCTATTACATAATTGTGGGAGAGGCTTGCATCAAATGTAGTTGTGAACCAACGACTCTCAAGTGGTTTAAATTGGTGCAATTATGCAAGGTGATGATTATTGGCAACGTGGAGGATGAAAGGACTTTCTCCAACTATCCTTCATGAAGAACAAACTTCAAAATTGCCTTACAACTCACCTTGATTTTATTGTGAGAATGTATGCTCAAAGTTTCTACTCATTAGAAACCTTTCCATTTTACATAATAATATGCGACTTAAATGAACATTGGACATGGTACGAGCTAAATGTTTAGTGCATTTTTTGTGTTTAAGGTTTGGTTTCTTTTAGGTTGCTAACAAAATGCATTATGGTGGGCTGGTTTTACCATCTCAGCTTGCTGGTTTTTATTCCAATTATATATCTACAATATAGCTCAATTGTGTGCTAGTAGCAACATCTCCACTTGCTAGGTTTTTTCCAAGTTATGTATCATGGTGGTGAAAAACCCATATTCAACAAAATCAGGTCTTTGATGAAGGTTTTACATTTTTTTTTGCATATACATTTGAAGGCATTGCCGTTTGTTGGTTATGCACTGCAGTGTGATCCTATATTCATGCATCAAGTGAAACACATGTTGATTCTGGTTGGTTTTTTGTATGTTTTCTAACATGGGTGTGGGTGTAGGTAAAGTTTGTGCTGTAGTGGGCAAGATCCCTTTGGGATTGGGGTTCAAATCCCCCTCAAGTCCATTTTTGCAAGTATGTGTATAAATATGTTTGTAGAAAAACATTAAAAGCCAAGAGTTGGGATTGTTTCAAACCATGTTTACTTTGTTGTTACAAATGAAGTGAAGGAATTCACCTTTGTGATGATGTTTTAAGGAATGGAAAAGTTTGCAACATTGCATCACGCCAACTTTCGAACAAGCTCGTACTCATTTGTCAACTCACCAAGTGATTGTACATTGTTTATTGAGTTCTGCCTTCAAACACTTCTATGCCAAACTCTGAACACTACACCACCATAGGGTTATGTATATGATCTAGAGTTCTTTTGTTGTTGTACAATCCAAACCCATTAGATGATGGAAGGGCATTTGTTTTTTCTTGTATGTTTGGAGCATCTAATGGATTTTCACCTTTTGTGTTGTGGGTCATGGGGTTTTGTGGTGGTGCAGTGCTATGGCTCCATTAGTTGGGCTCTCCCTTGAGCAAGTTACAAGGGTGATAGGAAAAAAAGCTCTGAAAGGTGATGTACTAGTTACATGCATGGTAAAATTTTGCTTAACCTCCACATGTTTGATCTTCATCACCTTGTCTTCATCTTAGAATTCTTTGTTGACAAGTTTGCCTAATTGTCTTTGATCAACCACCACAATGGTTAATCCTCAAATATGAAATTTTTATTGTTGTGCCATTTTATTCTACTAGAAGTGATGGTAAAATTTCTCCTTTTTTAATCTCCTCTTAAGATGTAGGCTATTGAATAGGTGGGTAGAATGTAGGGAAATAATAGTCTAGGAGGTTGAGTATTGCCTCCACTTTGGTGTTTTTTCCAGGCACTACTAGTCCTGGAAGGATAGCATGAGGAAGACTTGCACTAACTTGACAACCTTTGAAGACACGACTAATTACAATCTTTTTTACACTTTATAGTAGTTGCTTTCGCATTTCCCTCCATTATCTAATATGTCTTTGATTGCATTTATGGTAAGAAGTTAGTTACAATTTATTTTGTTTGTTTGTTTTTCCTTTGGGTTTGTGGTGACAATAGAGGTTATGTTGTTTGTGAGGTAGTTTCATGAAACCCTAATGAGGGGTATTGTTGGAAAGTCTATGATTTGTTGAAATAATGTGTTTGGAACATACAAATTGAATGTTGTTCATTTTTAAATTTTGGTGATAACTTGTAGTGACCAAGGCAAAAGCTAGAGTTGAGAAGGAGAAGGTTATTGTCAAGACAAAAAATGGAGTTGAGAACGAGATGGCCAATACCAAGGGCAAAGTTGGAGGTGAGAATGAAAAGGTTGGTAGCAAGCTACTAAATGTAGTGTCCAAGGCACCTTTTTAGCTGCGCTTAGAATTTGATTCTAATGCCAACATTGCACAAGCAAAGAATAATGATAAAGCCATCAAAGAGACTTACCAAAAGAAGACACAACTAGAGTACACTCTGATGTGGCCAGACACCTATGTTGGAAGCATTGAGAAACATACATAGGCTCTGTGGGTGTATTAGAATGACAACATGGTTTACCGAAGTGTCACCATAGTTCTAGATATATACAAGATCTTTAATGAAATTCTTGTGAATGTTCCTAATAACAAACAATGAGACCCTTCCATGGATTGTGTAAATGTACTTCCTCAACATGTTTCCTTGATTCTAGGATGTGAAGATAATCTACCTATTACCTTTGTTGTCATGTTTTCCCTTTTCTTGAAACATGTGATATGTGGATTGTGATGTTGCATAATATATCAAAAATTGAGAAAGTTAAAAATAACACATATTTCATTGTGAACAGCCAACAAGGCTATTAGTCTGCTCCCTCTCATTTTTTATAGTAGTAAATCTTACATGTGCTTTGAAACAAGTAACACCAAGAACCTATCTTGGCTTATGGGAAATAATTTTGGCCTTTCCAGATGGTACATGATATTAAGATATTTGGTAGAACATGAACTTGGCATGTGTATTTGCTGATGTGATATTGCACCTTTGTTTTGCACCTCAATTTGTGATTTCTTTTGCTATCACTTCTAACTTCACCTCCACCCTAGGTTTAGCTTATGGGAAATTTGTTGTGGGCTACAAGTGGAAATCCATGTGGAGTAGAACATAATCAGTGTTTGCAATAGTGGGGATGGAATGCCTATTGAGATTCACAAATAAAAAGGTGTGTATGTCCTAGAAATGATCTTTGGTCATCTCCTCACCAATAATAACTACAATGATGCATAGAAAAAGACCACATGAGGTCAAAATGGTTATGGAGCAAAACTAGCCAATATCTTTTCCACCAAATTTAGTATATAAATTGTCAATGGAAGGTGACCGAAACAATACATGCAGGTTAACCATTGTACAACCTAGAGCCAAAGGTGCTGCATTTTGTTGCATGTTTTATTGTGTTACTTATGGAATTGTGTGTGAATTAGTCAAATTTTCATTAATAACATGATTAACAAGAATGAATTAACCATCACCAAGTGCAAGTAAATGTTTAATGTATGGTTCATAGGTTTAGAAGGATAATAATTTAGGTTATTGTCCAGATACAAAAATTGGAGATTATTAACAAACAATGGGATGGATTGTGCAACCTTCAAAAAAGCCTCCCATTTCAGAACTTGGTTTTGATGTTTTGACAGAGTTGCCTTCTCAAGCGGATTTTCAAAGTGGAATTAAATATAAAAACGTTTCCATCAAAGGATTTCTCCTTGATCAAGTAGTCCATTTAGGAAGGCATTATCACTTGCAAATTTGTTCTAGTCCAAAACATAGATTCATGAGATTGGTGGTTGTAGGATTCTTTCATGTTTGACACATACATGTGTTTGGAAATTTATGTAATAGTTTTTTTTGCAAAGTTTTCTTGCATGCATAGGCAATTGGGTGGTTGATGAAGTGTTGTACAAGGTAAATCATACATTCGTTCTTTGTTTGAGTGATGTTAAGGTATCACATGATGAATTACAAATATTTTGGCAAATGATGTTGAATATATAAGTGTTTTTTTCTAGATGACAAAGAGTCTATTAGAGGAGTGTCAATACATTTGCAAGCAAAGATTCACCCAAAGTAGCTAACAACCATATTGTCTATTGATGATTGCAAGCACTTACAAGCTGTTATCCATGAAGTACATACAGTTTTCACAGTTGATAGTTTTTTTTTCTTATGTTGTAGCTTGTGGGTCCTTCACTATTGATGTTTCAAGGTCTACATGTGGTGGAGAAAGCGGTTGAAATGGATGTAGACAATGAACATTTTCCTGAGAATTGGATCTTCCATCAACATTAGCACAGAAAGCCTAGCAAGTTGGATGGTAAGCTTTTATTTATATACACAAATTGCACTATTTTCAAGAGTTTTTTTTGCAAGGGGCCTATGGATGAATGTGCTTTACAAGTTGGTAATGAGTAAAAGGCATATATGATGGATTTATATTGGGTTTGATGATGGGGGGGGTGCAAGGAACCAAATTGAGATCATCACAATAAATGGGTAGGTATATTTTCAACACTTTATGTGCTTGTTAGTTTGTGTTTGACTAGTATTTTTTTAGGTCATTTGAGTTCTCTTGGTAATGTAGAAGGTATCTGCTAGAGGTGTGGAATCTCATGGTACCAATGTTCGTAAGGATATTTGATTATCTAAATATTCAATTTGCGACATAACCATAGAGAATGAGCTAGAGGTTTCCCTACTTTTTAGACAACAATGCTCAAGAGTGTAATGAAAAGCTTTTATACCCAAATTGATCAACAAAATGGAGTTCAATGCAACGGATTCCATTTTTAGCCTTTGCTTTGCAAACACAAAATAAATTTGTGCTCTTGTATGTACAGAGTAATTGGGCATTAAACCTCTCAACCAACATCTTAACATAATATTGTACTTTCGGTGACCTTCTATACTTTGTTTTGTTCTTGCATTTACATGTTAACTATTGGGAGGGTTTTACATTATTATGGTGGCTCTCATACATGTGTGCAAGGACCCTTGTAAATGAATTTGCTTATGTAAAGTTACAAAAAAACCAACTACATAACCCCAAAATTGTGATCAATAGTTGCAATTCCTTCAAGTAGTGAAATGACGTTGTCACTCATTGAATTGCATGTGGCAATTTCTTTGAGAGGTATTGTTGCCATTGATATCACACTTACTTTCATATGATTCAATAGCCACAAAAATTACTGTGGTGAAACATTTGTTGCCATTTGTTTTACCTTACATCACATCTATTAACCACTTGTACTTACACCAAAAAAAATTAATAGCCTTATGAACTTACAACCCTCATTGGGTTCTTGCCATTAAATTATGAACATTTAAAAAAATTTAGCCACTTTTAAAGCCGAATGAAACTTTTGTAGCTAATTAGAATCACTAGCTAAAAACAAATATGCCACCTAGGCATACCACAATAAGCACATTGGAGCCATCCATTTAACTTGGAGAAATTGAAAAAAAAACCATGTTTAAAACCCATTATAAAATTATATCATTATAAAAATTAAAAATTATTTTTTGGAGTTTTTTAATTAAAAAATCATTTGTTGATATAAATGGCCCCTTTTTATGTTTGTAAAATGGTGAAAATTCACCACCAAAATTCACATTTATTTGCATCATTAGTATTTATTTAAGGTTTTCAAAATATTTGGATAAGGTTTATAGTGATTTCAAATATTGAAGTTAAAAATTTTCAAATGAATTTGATGTTGGAATTGTTTATGTGTTTAAGGTTGGAATGATTAGAATTAATTAATTAATTTATTTATTAGGAGTATTTTTTTCTTTCAAATGTGCAATTTCAATTTTTTGGCAAATTTTTTATTGTTTACATTTTTCCTTGAATTTGCACAATTTTTTCCATTTTTTTCCAACAAGAATTACCAAGTTAGGAAAATTCAAAACAAAGAAGACATGTTGGTTGGAGAGGGAGGGTTTAATCCAACTATTTAATGCCAAATTTTAATCAAATTATGTTACTTCTACTTCTAAAAGGAAACAAAAGTAAAATATATATTTACATCATTTCTTTTTATTTTTGTGATTTTTTTCAAGTTGTGTAATAAATCATTTATTATAGTGTATGATTCATGTTGCTAAACAAATATGGTATTGAGAATTAAATGACTATATTGACTACTTAATTAATTTTTCTTTTTGTGGCAATTTTTGCCAATTTAAAGAGGTAACAACATCAACAAAAAACTTTTTTGAAAGAAAAAAAATCAAATTTTGTCAAATTTAAAATGGATACCATCAATTTTTTACAATAAATTATAGTAAGTAGCTATAATATTGAAAGATTTAAACAAGTTTCCAACTCCACAACTTGTCTATAATCAAATGTGGCAAAATCTTCTTATGGATGATTGTCATTTTAACAAGATCACAAAAAAAATGAAAAGTACCCAATCATATTGAGGAAAATAAAAACTTGTAATTCTTCAAAAATGGACATATTTTACATAATGAAAATGACATATTAAAAACTTAATAAATGCATTCTTGAATTCACATTGAATTCACAAAGATTGTAGGTCAATTTAAACAAAAATATATTTGTAAATTTATTCATGACATGTTATTTTCTAAAAATTTAACCTTTTATATTTAATATTTTAAAATTATAATAATCTTTTTAATGAATTATTGAAGAAGCTTCAAAATCATATTTTCATTTGTAGCATTTGAATAAATTTTGAAAAAGAAAAAATACGTTAAAATTTGAATTTACTAAACAATTCCATGCTAAACATAATAAATTTAAACTTTGTCATCTTTGTTAATAAAGTATTGAAGTGGTTTGAAGATTAAAACCTTGATGTGCCTCTATGAAGCCTTGAGTTCAAACCTTGATAAATGTGTGCATTAATGTATTTTGTATAAATGTAACGTATGAAAATATACAGCATGGCTAATGATAAATCGGAAATGAAAAATTAAAATTTTCACAACATGTAATCACGCCATGAAAAAAATAGAATTTGTAATTGCATGAACCCAAAAAAACACTGAAAGTTTTGAAATTTTTTGAAAAAAAGTTATATGATGACATGTTGTTTAATTCCACACCATATTAACTTGGGACTTCATATACCCATGTCATAATTTTAAAATTCAAAATTATGTAGTACAACATGTGATTATCCAAAACAACTTAAAAAACATTTCATTAAAGATGTCCCAATCAACTAGTGTTTTTTGATCAAAACCATATAAATTGCATATTAGTTAATTTTGTCCCATTCCACTAAAAACGTAATGAATTTGGGAAGTGGAAAAGGACAAGATTGTAATGAGACACAATTCTTGAGCCATTTTTCAAAACACTTAAGGACATGTTTTAATCATCAATAAAAAAACTATGTGAAAATCTAATGATAAAAAAAATCAACCAAAAAAAATATTTCATAAATGTAATGGTCATTAAAAGTATGTCTTGAGAATGATTTTGGGGCGAGACATTCCTTTTATGTACCGCAACCACAAACATACCCTATTGCTACTCCCCCAACTATAGTCAAAACAATCTCATAAACTTCCTCACAAACGAAAAAATCCAAAACAATTTTCATTGCTGAGTGCAACATATTGCATTGTTGTTGTTCTTGTCAATGTAACATCATCTCCTCTAGTGCTAGTAATGTTGCACAAAAGAAGCTTAACAAGGCCGTGCTACCATGCCCCTCACTCATAGGCACATATGTGTACTACTAGAATTCCATTTGTGTTTCTTTTCCTAGTGTTGGTAATGTTGCATGGAAGAAGCTTAGTCTTTTCTATAAAACAAGGACAACTTGCCATGTGCCTCATTCATAATCACATACAACATGTACTATTAGAATTCCATGCATGCTTAAACAAGTGATGGAGAGGAGGTAAAGAAAAGATGCAAAACGAAGAAGATTGTAAGGGACCAAACAAGAGTTTGGGTGGGAGTAGAAAAATGGACATTACAAGGGAAGCCAATGTTCATCTAAGAAGAAACACTTGTAGCTATGGTGGGCACAACTTTCTTCTCTCACATTAGGGGAGGGATAAAAGATTGCCCCATGGGTACCATGGTGGCCATTGATTTTAGGGCTATTCAAAGTGATTTTTAATTTAAAACTCAAATGCACCCTTGATTGTGCAACTATTGTGTAGTTGTTAGTGTTGGAGATTGACAATGGATCGATGATAAAATAGTGATGATAAAAACATTAATTTTATTATGAGCTCTCCGTCCAACCTTAAGATCACAGAGATGTTGCTACAAACATGTGATCCACCCCCGGTCTCTAGCTTAGTCTAAATAGGAGGTGAACACCCTAGGCAAATATGACCTACTCTATTCATCTCATGCATTAAGATATTTCACACTAAACTTAACTAGAGATATTTAAGTAAACTTACCTAACACATCACATAGTCCCAAAAGTATGTGAATTTAACACAAATATCTCAAGTAATTATAACTTGGTAAAAGTAACTTAAGGAAGTTGGTATGAAGTTAATATCCAATAGATAGGACACTCGTTTAAGAATTGTTGATCTTAATGCAAATACTTTTCAAATGTGAACCATAATTAAAAAAAATTCAAAGTTATTTAAGTTATTTTCATCCTGCTCATGAGATGAGTCTATTAGTGTAGTTTACATTAATGATTCTCGTTGTGGAGTGGGAATCAGATCATAATTCCTTATTGATCTAAAAGGCCGACCACCATATATAAACTTGTTTTTTAATCAAATTACCCAACCATTTTAGGTCAAGTACTTGAAGGTTTTTTTCTTTATATTTCAAAGCACATCCTCCCATCAAAGATTTAAACATCATTTGAAGGACCTTTCATTCTGTCAATTGAATAAAAAAATTTGGTTTGTTTATCATTAGGAAGGACCTGCTCCAATGGGCCTCCCTTAACTTTTGGGCTACAAGCCCCCAAGCTATGACCCTCTAATTCAAGGATGCCCTTGGGAGCAAGCCTTCTCTTATACATAAAGACCTATTCCGACCTTTTTAGTGTAATCAGAGGGAAAATTCCTTAGCATATTTTGCCTTCCATTGTTTACAAACCATTTCCACACAAAAAGCCCCACTCCATAGGTGTTTCACCAATATTTTTTTCTTTGTGATGCCCATTAGGTATCATGGGGAAAAGAACCTGGGAAAAAATAAATTGGATCGAGTCTTTAATCTTTACCCTCAGTAAAGCCCAAGCCTTTAGTCATTATGTTTGGTTAAAGCCCACAATTTCAAGCTTTACCATGTACAAAAATCCCATACATATTACCATAGGACGGGCAATTGCTAAGGTTTGAGGTTTGTTTTGTTGGGTTAATTTTCATAGATTCAAAACATTATAAGTTAGTCTCAATTTTGACACATTATAGTTATTTTGAAACTTCTTTGTAAATTCTACAAGAAGATTAGATTGGACCACAAAGCCCCAGCCCATTTGGTATATTAGGCAAAAAAGAGAATGGGTTAGAATAGAAGCAACAAACATAATCAAATGCCATGAAATTGGGTTGAGAACAAGCCAACTTTGATCAATCTAGTAGGTACTAAATGTCTAAATGATGGCCTTTCCCAATCATGATGGAAATATAATAGACTAATTTCAAATTTTGGACATTATCAAAATGGAATCCATGGAAGTTCTTAGTA
>Ga0209611_10003595_pt1 | contig 26778 bp, 14 predicted proteins | sample S1TSphgellanicum_3_FD_187693 | JGI IMG/M metagenome (GOLD analysis project Ga0209611, IMG submission 187693) | Host-associated microbial communities from peat moss isolated from Minnesota, USA - S1T2_Fc - Sphagnum magellanicum MG (SPAdes) (version 2) | ecosystem: Host-associated > Plants > Peat...
GAAAAACGAGCAGGAACCAAAAAAAAAAAAGTACAATGGTCAGCAGCAAAAAGAAATGGACTGTCATGAACCCCATCCGGCGCCAAATGAAAAAACGCAACCCATCCAGTGGACAGAACGGCCAACTGGTGCATTGGTGGCTGTTAATTCACTCTGGCCTAACTTTTTTAGAAAGGGACAGATATGGGTAACCGTTAAGGTTTAGGGATTGGATTGTTTATAAAAAAAATGGTTATTGCAATTACAAGGCAAGTACTTGAAAGAAATGAATTTTTAAATTTGAAAATGTTATGAAACTACATCTAGTTTGTACCAATTATGTACTTAATGCCTATTCACTACTCACGTTTGCAATAATCTATTTTCGCAAAATTGGGCTTTCGGGCATTTGACATTGGATAAACCATCACATATGATGTCTTGTATATAATGCATAACATGTTTGAAGTTTTGTCTATGTTGTTTGGGATTTTACAATATGAAATCAAGCTTGTAAATGCCAAAATTATATGATTCCACCCACTCTGATAATTTATTAGAAGTGATAATACCAAAATTATAGGTTTTATATCCCAGATACAGCTCTTGATCAAAGATTTTGTGAGTTGTTTTTCCTTTTATGGAAATGTTTGAAAAACCATGTCATGATTTTATAGTTGCAAAATTTGGGTTACAATTCACTAAGTTTGTCATTGTTTTGCAATTGCAAAAATTGAACTACAATTTGCAAAATTTGTCATTATTTTACAGTTGCAGAAATTAGGTTATAGTTCACACAATTTGAGTTTCATGGCTATTAATTTGACATTGATAAATGAACTATTACTTCTGTTATTTTCTTCATGTTTTCAGTTCTGGTTCACTTAAGTTGTCATAGAAATCTTGCAAATATGTTCAAATCTTCAGTTTTCATTCTAACATATGTTTTACATATGTCCACTAGCATCTTTGCCCATCTTGTTTCAATGGATTTCACTTACTAAATATATGTTGATTATCTATCTACATGTAGACTAAATTTTTCTTAAGGTTCAAAGTAACTAATGTTGGAGCTTGCATTGGGCAATGGACATTTGAGCTTTTGAAACCTTTCTTTGTGAAGCTGATGTGGGATTGAAATACATGTTGTTATATTTACCATGTGGAACTAGATGAACTAAAATTGGGATTGAACATCATGCAAGGACAAGGCAATTATGAAAAGGTTTATAGTCACCATGAACACAAGGTGTGTGCACCTTGTAAAGTCTTTTACAAAGGCATCACATGTTTGTGGGAGTCTATTGTTTGTCCCAAAGGTGATTTTGATGAATGGTATAAGAAAGAATGTTTGTATGGAAATTTCTTAGCTTGTGGTGAAGGAAAGTTGTTTTTTTTTTTAGAGGAGCTAAATGGCATAGATGAACATCTAGTACAATGGAGACATTATGCTCTTGAAGAAACTAGATCCAAAAATGGGAAACCTCTGAAGAAGTTAACCTTGGCTTACAATAACACCTCTTCATATGAACTCATTGGGTACTTTAAGCCCAAGCTTCGACTTTTTGTGACACAATTTTGTGGCTAAATGGCAAGACAAGCATTTTAAGACATTTGTCAAATCTTTTCCAACATATTGCATAGTTTTCATAGTGGATTTTATAAAAAACTACAATTTCCAAGTACAAAATGAAGTGTAGAGCATGCATTGGCACTCGTATCAAATTAGTATCTTAATGCATATTACATATCAATCTAATCTTAATTTTGATGGGTATGATGAGGATTTTAAGGTTTTGACGAAATATCATTTTTATGTCTTGGATGATCGTAAGCATGATTTTGAATTTGTGCAGCATTGCTTCAAGCTACATTCGAAGTACATATTAGACCAAGGATTTAAACCAAATTGACATTATGTTTGGTCTAATGGGCGTGTTAGCCAGTTCAAGTTTTCAAAACCTTGGTATTTTGTATCAATGTAAACCCTAAGACATGCTAAGTGGGTGTAAGATGATGTGGAGTTTTTTTGGGAATGGGCATGGTAAGGAACCCCATGATGGGGCAAGAATTGTCATAAAATGTTTCATATGATGTGGACAACTAAATGTTCATGGTGTTAAATTGTAGAATGCTAAAAAGGTGGTCAATTTCTTTCGTGTTAATCTATTTGATCGACTAGAATCATCCTACATAGGGAAAAATAAACCCCTATGCAAAGTGTTCTAGCATGTTTTGTTTGAGCATGTTGATTGCATTTCTAACACGTATGCATGTGATATAGTGGAGGGCACAATGAAGATTCATTGTATTTCAACCACCAACAAGCATGTTTTAACACAACTTTTGGTGAAGCCATTGTCATGTTTTTGTGCCTTCTATATTAACAACATGTGGGCTAAATAGGCCACGTAGCTAGGCAAGAAATTTTGTGAGAAAGAAAATTCAAATAAATAACCCATAAAAGGAAATATTGTGGACTCCACATCTACCATTTTTGGTCCACCTTAAAGTGTAATCACCCATAAAATCAATGTCATCTTCTTCATCACATAAAATTGTTGTTGTTGCAGGTGTTATGGCACTTAAAATAGTTACTACAAGTTATGTGGCACTTATGATGCCATTGAAGGAACATCTTTATAGTTGTTTTATCAACTGTTGTTTGCAAAAAAATTGGGACATAGATTTTATAAAAATTCATTAACATCTTATCCACGATGGAAGCAACTACTTCTAGTACCCTTAAGGATGTAAGTAGTTAGTACACAAAGTTATTAGAAGCAATTGAAGTAGCTATTGTATGGTGAAAAACTTGTTAATGTAACAAGTAACAAACTAATGAGAAAAACTATCAAAATGAAAGAGAGAAAATATTTACATGTAAACATTTATAACACACGATAATAAACAAATGGCCACCACAATGATCACAATGACAACTAAAATGTTTTGTTGCAAGCTATAACACATAATCACCACCATGACGAACACAATAGCTTTGAGGTTTTGTTGTAAGCTACAACACATAAAACCTCCACAATGATGAATCATACTATTTTGTTGCAAGTTCCAACACACAAGACTTGATGTTATATTGCAAGTTGTAGCACATAAGACCTCCATGATGATAAATTATAATGTGTTGCTACAAGTTACAATGCATAAGACTTGATGTTCTACTACAAGCTGCAACACATTAAACCTCCATAATAAAAAATTATAATGTTGTGCTGCAAGCTACAATACATAAGACCCCCATGATAACAAATTATAATGTTTTGTTACAAGTTGTAACACACAAGACTTAATGTTTTGCTATAAGTTACAACACACACTAGGAGAAAAAGGCCAACTAGTTTTCAACTACATGTCGTGTTCAACTTGCCCTCGACTACATAATTATATTTATTTCAACAAATTCCATGTGGCCAACTTCACACCTTAACTTAGTCAACTTTTCAACTAGGTTATTAAATGTATGGTGTTGACCATCATTGCCAATTGACCATTGATTTTTATTTGTAATTAATAAATTTATAGTCAAGCTATGGTGGAGAAATCCACTTTCAAAATTTGTCATGCTCTATCATGTCAACCACTTCATTGTCTTAATTAGCCTTGTTTATGAATGGATGAATCTTGGAAAATTTGATGGATGAAATAATGTCTGTGTTTTCCACTAGAATTCAACTTTGATTTTACTTTTAGGTTCAACTTGATTGTGACTTTTTTACAACTTTGTTGTGATTAGTTTCCAACTTTGGTAATTTTAGAACCTCTTAATCTTAAAGTAAATAACTTTCATTACGCTACACCTTGCCATTAGAAACCTTAAATTTGTTGGAAATTTTTATGTTTCATGGTTTTCAAATGTGAGAGAACATCAAAAGTGGGAGAACATAAACATCTTCGTCTAAAGTCATTGGACATGATATTGGAGTGGTTAAAAAATGTGGAACATTAAGTTGACATGCCTTTGTTTATTGAAACAAATGTCTACGTCTTAAAATTTCTTCCTTGGGATTGTCTTTCAAGGCTAAGTTGCTTTGATTCATTGAGTAATAGCGACTTCTCCCTGGAGAGGAGTATTGCACCGACATTACTTGGAGTGGTTGGTGCATTTGGCATTGCCCTTCATGCATTCAACACATTTCCATACTCATTTGTGCTAATGTATTCCTCATAGGTGTCTAAGAACACGCATTTGCTCCGTGGTTCCTTATACATTATAACCTTCCACCATGGGTTGGAAGAATCATTGAAATAAAAAACTTGTTGGACTTGTGATTGGAAGACAAGTGGTTCATTACCATTCATTGACATATGTCAAAAGTTGGCCATTAAAAATTTGACCTCATTTCATTTAGAAGTTGGATTACCCCAACTATATAATTATGGTTAATAATTAATTAATATTAATTAATTAATAGTTAACTATTGAAATAATTAACTATTCATGAGTTAAATTATTTATTTAATATCAATGATTAATTAAAACTAATTTAATATCTACAAACTAATTTAATAAGTTATAAATTTAATAATTTATTGTTAATATTCAAGAATTACCAATTAGTTAATAATTTATTTAGATAGATAGTTAATTTAAAACCTAATTATTTTTATTTGATTAATTGATCACTAGAATTTTAAAAGGTTTATTTTTAAAATTAAAAATTAAATTTTATTAAAAATTTTAATAAATAAAAAATTTCATTATTTTATAATTAATTTTCCAATAATTAAATACATTAAAAATGTTAATGATTAATTTTAATTTGTGAATTTATTAATTATTTAACTATTAAATATATTCTTTGAAATACTTGGTACTTGCACATGTGACATGCACCAAAAGTTTAGGCATGTGGTATAGTTACGTCTAACTTAGGTGCTTCATGGCTTAACTTTATGTGTATTTTAGGTGTCACATTAGACTTTTAATGAACCTTAAATGGCTAGCTTTAATTTAGCCAATCTTAGGCACCATGTATGCTAAATTAATTAATAGGAATTAATTATTAATTATTCACCTAAATTAAGATCATATAATAATAATGTTATTGATTAAAATTATAAAAATACAGCTAACTTAACTTATAACTAATTATAATTTAACATTTGAAAATAATAATGTATGTATTTGTCCCAATATTTATGGTTAATGAAATATTTAAATAATTAATATTATTAAATTTCCATTTTTTATTAATTTTTTTACAATAAATTAAATCTTTTTATGAAGATTATTCCATGTTTGTTGATATTATTTATAATAATTAATAGGCAGACTAAACTAGTTAATTATTATATATAATTTTTTTTAGTCTAATTAATAATTGGATGTTAAGTACCTAGAACCACCCAACATTGAACACAAGCTTAAGAACCATTGCAAATTTTAATATTTTTTTTCATTCTTTAACCAAATCAATAATGATATTTATGTCATTAGAAGTGCAAATTGAAAATTTACAATTTTTTTCTAAACACCAAAAGCAAAGGAACAAGGAGGAAAACATGAAGAGGAGGAAGAGGACATTTGTGATATTTTGTCTCAAATTTTTTGAAGAAAAAACTTTAACCTTATTTTTTTTCAAATCCCATTTTTTCCTCATTTTTAGTCCATTTTAAATGATTTAAAAACCTATGACTAGTGATATATGAAATCTTTTTGTCTTCTAAATGCAATAAAACAACAACAACAACAAAATTATTTCAACATTTGAAACTATGATATTTTGTTTCAAATGATTTGAAAAAAAAATGCAGGTAGACTTATGGTGTATTATAGTTGCACTTTAGTTGATATTAAACACTTAATTAATTTCAAATGGTTAGCTTTAATTTAACAAAACCTAAACACCATGTAATAAAAATCGTAGTTGCAATTGAATTGATATTTTGTCTCAAATGTTTTAAAGAAAAAACTTATAACCCTTTCTAATTTCAAACCCCATATCTTTCTCATTTTTAGTCTCTTATGAATGATTTAGAAACCTATGGGTGTATCAATTACATATTTACAAGTCCAAATGCAACAAAATAATGAAAAAATAACTTAATCTCAAAATCCAAAATTACAATTTAATTTCAACTAGGAGTAAATAAACCTACCACCATACACTTAAGATTTCAAAGGAAGTCAATTTCTTACACATTATTATTATTTTGTTAAATCCAAAAACACTCAATTTGGTCAAAAAACAAGGAGGATATGGGTTGTTTTGTGTAAGGGGGTTCATGTTTAGTGATATAATTTGTTAAAATAGTTTCAAATTTTGAAATTAAATTGTTTTTTCATTGTTTAATTACATTTGGATTTCAAATAAGTCTTGTAGATCACTAGTTAATACACCCATAACTTTTTAAATCACTTAAAACACATTCAAAATGAAAAAGATATGGGGTTTCAAACTAGAGAGGTTTAAAGTTTTTTTTTCAAAACATTTGAAACAAAATATCATAGTTTTGGAATTTGAGATTTTTTTGTCATTGCTTTGTTGCATTTGAAGTTGAAAAAGGTATTATAGATTGCTAGTCGGTGCAACCATAGCTTTTTAAATCATTCAAAATGAACTTACAATGAAAAAGATATGGGGTTTCGAATTAAAGAGGTTTAACGTTTTTTCCAAAACATTTGAAACAAAATATCATAGTTTCAAATGTTGAGATTAAACTATTTTCTCACTGCTTTGTTGCATTTGGAGTTCAAAGAAGTCTTGTAAATCACTAGATGGTGCACCCATAACTTTTTAAATAACTCAAAACAGACTTAAAATGAAAAAATATGGGGTTTCAAATTAAAGAAACAAAATATTAACTAGTGTGCAACTATAATTTTTATTTCATATTGTTTGTCATAGTTTCCAAATTTGTAAACTACATAACGAAGTTGGTGCAGTAAATGTTTTCAAAAGGTGAAGTTGGCACCTAGGACAAATTAATAAGAAAGGTTTCACCTTAAAAGGCCACATGGTGAAAAAAAAGATTATTTGAAACCTACTTATCTACCCTAAGCCTAAGTAACATTATGGTCTACTTATTTACCTAAACCTACTTACCTACCTATCTAAGTTTAGGTTACAGAGGTTTATATAAATAGGTAGGCCTAGTAGGTAGATACTTATCTACTTATAATTTCTAGGTGGACTTACATACCTAGGCTTAAGCTTACACATAATTTTAGGTTAGGACATGTGTCAACAAACTATTGTTTAAATTTTTTGCTTAAACATAACTCTAAGTAGGGCCATGTGGCAACAAACTATTAGTTAGACTTTTTGATTGTTATAGTTATAACATAGTTGAAATTACAATTTGATGACTTAGTTAGAATGTAGTTGAAATTTCAATTCATTATTTGACGATGTCATGGCTTATTAGTGGATGAACCTCATCCAATGGGAGGTTACCCCATATGGCAAATCCCAAAGTTGAAAAAAGTTGAAAGTTCAACTTCGAAATCTAGATGAAGGTGGATGTGCTTCATCCAAAAGTCAAAAATGTTTTGCCAACTAAAATGGTCCATCGTTTCCAATTAAAATCTTGTCACCTTAATGTTGGTTGAAAAATTGACATGTGTAAGTAGGCTTTGATTATGTTGTGGGTTTGATTCAACATTGTCAACTATTTTGGTATGTAATTGAAAACGTCATTTTGAGTTGAAAAAAAAATTTACAATTGAAAGTAATGTTTTCAATTTCAAAATGTAATTGAAACGTAATTGAAACCATAGTTGAAAACCTCAGTTTTTCTCCTAATGACATAAGACTTCTAAGATGACAAATTATAATGTTTTTGTTGCAAGCTACAAACACAAGACTTGATGTTCTACCACAAGCTACAACACATAAAACCTCCACGATGACAAATTTTGATGTTTTGCTACTATTAAAGGGTAGAAAATTTTAGATTAGTCAGTGCCATAGACACCCTAATAACTAGTAGTTACTAGTAGTAGACTTACCATCCCTTACCAAAGGGGTGAAACTAGTCGGATTAAGTGATTCATGTTAGTGAATGGTTAAGTGTAAATCACCCAATCACCTATGAAATTTCTAGGAAGGGATTAGGATAAGGACCTTATTTTTCATGGGGTCAATGTGGGCCTTGTGTTGTTTTGTGAAAAAGGAGGATTAGAGGAAGATTTGGAATAAATTTATGGCATTCGCTAAGTATATAGTTAGAATTGGAATAAAGAACTTTCTTGGAGAAATGTGTGATGTAACAATAGTTTGGATTTGTATTTGTACTTGTGTGTTATCTCAATGGAAAATGGTTGAAGAACTTTCATGTGTTTTATGTGAGTTTATTTTATTAGAATATGAAGAAGGTAATATAATTTAAACTTACATAATGTATTGCTACATTTTATATAATAGTTATGTGTTTCTTCTACAAAAAAGGGTAAAAATGTATGCTAAGTTTTAATCTCTAGAATAGGAAATCACTTGATGCCACAAGAAGGTAGTAGCCAATATGTGGCAATAGGAAGGGATAATACTTGAAAGTTGAAGTTTGCAGAATAGATGGAACTATTGCAAATGGTAGGTAACAACCATAAGAGGGTGCAATGGTTGTAGACGGTAGGTAGCATTAGGATGGCTTTATGGGGGATTGCAAATCGTATGTAGTGTCATTAAAGGGTCTACAAACATTGTTAAGGTGGGATGGCAACTATCGAAGGCTTGCAAACCCACTAGGGCACTGAAGGTATTGTAAATCCCTGGAGAATAGTTATTTTTTAGTCCCTTTCATTTTACTTGTTTACTTTCTATACTTTCTTTCTTGAGCACTACTAAAGTAGCTTATAAATAGGATGGTAAGGACATGTCCTCAGATGACAAACCCTACTTTCTTATTTTTCTTTTTGTGTGAACTCTTAATTATTACTTGAGTAGTTGTAGCATAGTAAACAAGTGAAGGTAAGTTCTTTGAGAGTACTAAGGAATTGATTTTGTTCCCTTGACCTTACTTCTTGGAGGACAATAATGTTTCAAGATTGCAATTTCACCCTTTTATAACAAGTTGCAACACATAAGACTTGATGTTCTATTGCAAGCTACAACATATCAGACCTTCATGATAGCGAGTTCTAATACAAATTTGCTACAAGTTGTAGCACATAAAACCTTTGCAATGATGAGTTTTGAAAATTTGCAATAAGTTGTAACACACAAAAATGACCAATTTTAATACTTTGCTACAAGCTACAACACACAAGACCTGATGTTCTATTGCAAGCTACAATGCATAAGACCTCCACAATGATGAGTTTTGATGCTTTGTAAAAAGCTACAACACATAAGACCTTTTTGATGATCAATTTTAATATTCTACTACAAGTTGTACCACATAAGACTTCCATGATGACTATGAAAACAACATTAAAACAATGGATGCTCTATTGCAACACATGGCCATTGTGTGGGGAGAAGGTATAAATGAAAAAAATAAAATTACTTATTTGTAATCAATTATAGCACATGACAACCATTGCAATACGTACCATGATGATGACAATTCATGTAATATTGCAGCAAAAAAGGTGTTGCATAGCCATTATCAAGATGATTAGCATGATGATGCCCATTGATTTATTGTAACACAAAACTTTGTGGTGTTGCAATTTGAATATCAATGAGGGTTCAAGGAGAAGAAAGAATTACCTTTAAGGCCTAAACAAATCATCACCATCACAATAATCAATAGGATAATGACAACATTTTATGACAACAAACTTAGTAACAAAAACTTCAACAACAAGCTTAGTAGCCAAAACAAGCTCAATGCATAAATAAGTTTAGTAGCAGACATCTCAACAACAAGCTCAGTAGCCTACACTTCAACAATGAATTTAGTAGCAAAAACCTCAACAACAAGAAACAATTTTTTTTTTATAGAGGTTGAGAATTGAAAAATATTTACTTAGCTAAAACAAAAATCTTAGCAATGGTGATGTAGAAAGAAGCTTGAAGTTATGAATATTCTTGAAATATGCTTATCCCCATAATTTTTATTAACAAATGTTGGATGGGTATGTCCATTTCAACATGCCAATTGGATACCCACTTTTTACACTAGGTGTGAACATGAGTTTTCAAAAATTATTTGAATGGACATATGGTAAATAACTTGATAATTAAACACAATGTGTATTGGTCAGCTCCCTTTCACTCAATAATGGTCCTTTGTCTTTAGCGTCAAAAGGCAAAGTGTGGAGCATTAGAGGGCACATTTGTAACTTTTTAAATTGTTCCCGAAGGTTAAGAATTGAAGAAAATATGGCTTCCCAAAGTTTAGGATGTCAGAATAAAATCCACACACAAGTTGGCACTTAAAGGTAAAACAAAAACTATTCAAGATATAATAACTTTTAGATGCCATCCATAATAAAGTATACCATGATTATCCAAAATGTATATCCACAGATTATGTTCAAGCATAATTTGAATAATTTGAATCCAATTGAAATTCATAAGCAAAGGAAATCATCTAATGCATGCATCCGACAAGGGATTGATTTTATATTTGCAATGAATAGTTAATAACCTAGTAAAACTATGCAATGAAAAACCAAATATATAAACTAGTTTAGAATATCTCATGGTTCCATTGCCACCTAAGTTCACCTAATTTTAGCCTTAATTGCTCAAGGTTTAAAAGATCTTTGGTTGCACTTACCCTTATGCATTTTTTTTAGACACATCTATAATTGAGGAAAAATAGAATTGGGCAATCACCTTAATGGGATTTGTGTGTTCCAATAGGTATAATTTTGGCACTGACTCCAAGTTTAGATGCATTTTTATCAATAATCCCTAACATCGCATGCTTCAAAGACAATATGCAAGAATTACAAAAATGTTTTGGTCGTTTTTGGTATGTAAAATACCAAGGTCCAATTTTGTAAAGGTGTATCAAAATTTTGACATTATGTCAACCTTTTTTTATATTTTTCTCTAATCTTATTTTATCATACCTGAGATACAAAATGGATAATATTGATGGAATTTAGAATCATAATTGTCTAAAATATTATATTATCAAATATTTGACATTTTTTTTATTCATGAATATTGATGAGAATCAAAATATAGAAAAAAAAGCACTTTGTTAAGGATTAAGTCCTTTTCGTCTTTAATGGTAGACCTTATATGATTTTCATGTACCATGTAAATAAGTTGACATGAATTCATCCCAAGTAAAAATTACTTGGGCATCAAATTTATATGTATACATGATGAATCAAAATGAAGTAATAAGAGCCAGCTTGAGCATAACTAATGCATTTTTGACACATTCATAAGTTTCACAAATTAAAATAATGTTAAAAATTTGTGTTATATTTTTATGACATCTTTTTTAATTTTTTAATTTAACATTTGGATAAGTTTGAAAATAATCCAATAAATATAAAATATTTTTCATTACATTTTAAAGTTTGTACCAAATTATGTTTTTGCTTTAAAATAATATGACACAATATAAAAACACTATATAAACACAAATTTTCAACATTTTTTTTTTTGGGGACCAATCTTTGGGGGGACACTAGTAAAAATAAAAATAAAATACAAGAATAAAAATATAAGGTGGTGCAATGTATTGATTGTTAGGTAGAAATTATTCAAATAATCAATTTAATTATAATATAGGATATGTAATAATCTAAAATAATGAATTATAATAATATAAGGTGATTTTAATATGTATATATTAAAAAATAATAAAAATAGGTTGGACAATTATCTAATACCCTTAAAAATGATCGTTTGACACATGTAGATCCCAAAATTTATAATAATTGTCCCCCTTGAGGACCAATCCCATGTTGCCACATCATTTAGTAATAAGACTAATCATAATTAACACAATAGGCACCAACAACTCTTATTACCCCTTTTTAATTTTTATTTGATAACCCCAGCTAGCCACATGTATATGTTTCTTTCGTAGACATTAAAATTTTGGTAAGACACCATTTATACATTAGCCTATTTCCTTACTATACATATGAATTTTTGTTGAATTACCATTTGTATTTGATAGTCTTGCATTATGCAAATCTAAACACATCCAATTTATTAGGTTATAATCCATTCTACAAGAGGTTAAAAACCAAGTTGTAAGATTTTTGAATTTGCGAAATTTTATGATTAACCAAATTGAATGATGGGATTTGCAATATGGATATAGCCATATATAATCTATAGTAGTTTAGGTTGATGTTACCAAGATGTTATTCATTTGAATAATAGGCGAAAGGCCCTCTTAGTTTTTACTAGCCATTTTCAAATGTGAGTTTACTTGAACTTATAATGCACAATGCAAAAAGAAATGTGCTTGGGCATAGTGATTTCTTTTTCAAATTACAAATGTTGCATCAATGGCTATCATCACGAGAGGGATTTAACATTAAATGGCAACATGTTCTTAGAACCTATCTAAACAATAAAAAAACCTATGAATTAGTTTTAAACTACTGCCAAACTAAAAGCAGAGTCAATTTTCTAGAAAAAAAAAATCTTTCTTGAAATTTGGTGATCTGTTTTTTAAAAAGGGAATATTATGATAGAATATTCTTTTTAATTTTTAATTAAAAAAATTTGAAAATTTTTGCACCAAAAAAAACATTGTTGGGCATGGAAGAATTTTGTGGATTAACAACATGCTAAAAAATCTAGAATGTCTATCATGTCAACATGGATTCTATGTGTCATTTTACATATTGTACTTATTGTTAGACAATTTTTTACAAGACATTAATTACCTATCCAGTTCATTTGACTGAAATATTTCCTTATATCATATATTTATTCTTAAAATACCCCAAATTGGGGGTACTAGTCCCTAGTTTTGCAAAAATGGGGATGAAATCAAAAGTTAGGATGAAAATAATACATAGGGAAAAGAGGGGACCAAACTAGTTTTCTAACTTTAAAATTGGTCCTCACAAGAATTGCACCTCTAGTTTTGGAATTGCCTCACATGCACTTTCACAACTACTCCTATTCTTCATTAAATCAACTCTTGTGAGAACAAAAACATGCAAATATGGTGAATTGATACCTAGTTTCATCAAATGGTACCTTGTTTCAATCCCTTTATAACTACACTCAAATTGGGGATGAAAAGGGATTATAAGGTCAAATTAGGGACCAAATATATCTTGACTTTAGGGATAACTTGGGTAAATAGGCTAATGAACGAACACACATGCTCTTAGAAAGCCTTGGTTGATTCTCTCATCACTTTCAGCCCTAGAAGATCAAAGGGTCTCAATAGTCGGGTCTCAATAGTCCTTTACTTGGTGCCCCTATAGTCATTTACATATCTCCATTTGGGTTCGAAATGAGAAAAATAAAATCTTTCAAAATAAGGGGGTGAAAAAATAATCCAACCTCTTGTGAACAAATGTCTTTCAACGTGCAACTAAAATGCATCTTATAACTAGACATGCCAAACTTCATACACAAATAGTATCCTTCCTATTCCCAAATGATGTGGATTTTATTCCAAACAATTATGTTTACAATAAAAAATACTTGTGCATAGGTACAATTTGCCTTTCAAAAAGTGAACAAATGAGGATTATGAAGAATGACTACTCATTACCAAACACAAAGAGAGAAATGAGTAGGGGAAGTATTTTGACATAAGGGAGTTTTAGAGCCCATTGACAAACACAAAACAACATCTCCAAATGGAAGGTATATAAACCCCAACCAAAAGTTTCAATCGGTCATTTGATTTTAGAATATTATTGAACAATTACCAACTAAGCAATAGGCAATGTTTGCTAATGCGCCATCTTTTGAATTGTTTGGGTGCTTATTCACTTTGCTTATGTGCCATCTTTTGAATTGTTTGGGTGCTTATTCACTTTGCTAATGTGCCATCTTCTACATTGTTTGGGTGCTCACTCACCTGTGGGTGTTCAATGATGGGCGGTTCTACCCTAATCCACTTTTAAAAGATGAAAGTTATAAGTCTTTGCAACACTTTTGTCATGCGAGCCTTTCCCAAGCCTAATTCTGGTCAAATGCATTTTATTTCAAAATTCCAATGGCAGTTAACGAATTGATCCTCATTCAACCACACTTTACATGACATGAATTTTGGCATTTTGGTTTCTTATGAACTTGGATGGTGGTCTTTTGAACAAGTATATGCAGGGGCTTGAAGATTGCATCAACACATTTGGTAGTCTATTGGCTTGGACTCATGGTCACCTTTGCAAATGGTCTTGGGTTGAATTAACATTACGCCAAGCTCAAAGTATCAACATTAAACCACTTAATTATTACCGGGATAATTTTGCAAGCTTATTGTCCAAATTGTGGGAAACTAGTGACTTTCAAGTCTGTTGAGGAAGAATCGAGCAATGATGTTGTCTTCTTATGGTGATTAGAAAAGTGTCCAACTTCAAAAAAGGTATTATAGCCTAATCTTAAATCTGGAAAAAATAAAATTAGTTAAGTTTGTTCAGAAAACTTCATGTCATTCTTCTTGAGTTGCTAAGGATTAGGAGTCATGTTTGGAGACCTAAATGGTGGAAGGTTTAGGGTCAAGTATGCAAAATCCTAGGAATCTAACTAAGTGTTGCTATATAACATTTTTGTCTTCTAGAACTGTAAGTCTATTGTCAAGTTACACCTCAACAAGTAATAATATCCCACTATCCTGCTATTTGGATTTGCTATGATTGACAAAGTGAGGCATAAATTTAAAGAGTTTGCATCCAGCTTTAGTAACTGAAGTGTTTTGAATTATTGCTGCAAACAGGAATAAGTTACATTGACAAAATACAACTCCAAAAATCACCGCAAATAGCAATTTCACAATGCTTAGAAGAGATCCCAGCAGAAAATGCATTCCTTTTCTGTCAAAGTTACAAAACAACATTCTGGGTACTAATGTGCACTCCAAAATGTGTTATTTATGGATTTGATTCCATAAGAAAACGATCAGTGTTTTTACAGTAAAGGATGAGAAGGAACCCAAAGAAAGTAAAGAAAAAACTTGAAAAGACTCCAAATTTCCTACCCAAATCCAATTTGATACATACACATGATTAGTCCTGCTGACCAAAATGAGTCTCAACCTGAATTAAAAATGAATAGCAAAACTTGCAACACAACAGTAATGCAATCGATATAACCAAACCAGAGCTCAAGATAGATCTCTCCAATCACAGGCTCAGTCCCATTTGCCACACAAAGCCTGCAACCTAGAAGGAAGCAATTTCTGAAAATGGAACTGAAAAATGCATAGAAGTATGCTAGGATAGTCACAAGATCTGGAGGACAGGTGACATGAAATGAGCCAGATGCATAAGCCAGCCCTTCAAATTCTATCTATAGTCCCCATTTTCATGTTCAAAGTTTGAATCATGCCACAGAAAAATGACACAAATTCAATGTACTCAAGGGACTTGGAAGTCGTAACTGCTAGCTGAAAGAAGATTTATCTTCAGTGAGGGAGGAGCATTGAGTAAAGGCCCAGGGGCCCTAATACCATAGTCATGCTGTTACCACCAGGTATAGAGCATTGACATGAGCAACTGTTGCAGTTTGAGCACCTCATCGACTTGAGTTAACAGTAAATTTACCCAGTAACATCACACCAAGAACTTCTGATCCTCAACGTACTGAAGAAGTCAACAGATGTCTTTCAGCTAGGCAAGGTAATGTATTCTTGCCTCATAATGTCCATCCCAGCTCCTGTCAAACATAAAGATGCTGGACTGATGCATCATGACCTTGGCTCATAAAAAAATTGTATAAGAAATCAAGAGGCCACCCAAAACTAGCCATGGAGCTTGTCACAAGTAGCATCACATGGCTGGGTAAAATTGCAGCTCCTCTCCATCTCAGATACTTGGTGTTCAATTCACCAGGTAGACCCATTGGTCTCTCTGGTCCAACAATATGCAATACTACACTGCCAGTCCTTGGCACACCAAACTAGTCTCTACACAAATTGCTCATGTAAAATGAATTTGCAGTGTACATGAACAGTCTATTATTGGATGTGCGCGCCACCCCTGTTCCTCTAGACTGTTTTGAATATTGAATTCCTGTTTGGGGCTGTGGACAGATCTTTGCATACAACAAACCCGGATGGCAGCAACATAGATGCCATTATAGAATTTTCTTCCTAAATCTCCAATCAATGAGTGTATTCTGCTTTCTCATAACTGGGTACTAAGTCCAAAAGTTGGAAGGCTGCACCTCGTGTAAATTTCCTAGCAAATAAGTAGCAGGGTCTAGGCTGTCCTTCAGAGCTGCACCATTCAATTCGTGACTCAGTGTCATAACGGACATTGTTGATGTTCTGTCCCACCCATCATTCAGTGATCAGAAAAGAGTTTGACACAACTAGGATCAGTGGAGACTAGACCAACAACATTCAATTGGTCTCCAGAAAAGTGCAATTCATTGTAGATAAAACAGCCAGTTCAAATACGCTGCCCAAACTAGATGACATTAATGCAGCTTTGTGACTTGAAAACTATCACAAGAACACTCGTTCAAGATCATCAAAATAAAGAGCACAGATTCACGGTCAATTTCACTGTCTTGCCATGCAGATGTCTTGTGTCAGCTACATTGCTGAACCCACATGCCTGCAATCCTCACCTGTCCCGACTAACAAAAAACTGTTCAAGAAGTGCTAGGTCTGGATGGATTTAAATTGGCTACAATCTTTAGACAAGGGAGCAATGTACCTGAATATTTGTAATAGTTTTAAGTGTGGCATCTGCAGTGTTGAAGGTGACAGGATGCCATCCTTCCCGTCCTTTTCCACTTTTAGAGTTTTCCCACCAGGTGTATGTCAATGTTCGCCGTTCAATTTCTGTCTCCATTTCTTGCATCTAATTTCCCCCATGTGGCCACATCAAATGGTCAAAAAACTGTCAACCACATTTACTAAATTCCAACAGATCAAGAAATCATAGCATGCTACAATTGCCTACCAACATGTGGACTTAAATGTGTTGTTGCCCTTGTTCTTCATGTTGGTCATTCAATTGGTTTTTGACAGAGCTGTGATCACAGCTCAACACAGCATTTTTGAAAGTAACAAAAAAATCTTAGTAGAGACTTTGCCATATTGATAAATCTCCATAGATCACTTCAAACATACATATGGCTGCAAAGTTAGGGAGAGACTCACTGCTAACAGAGTTTGTATGTAGTGCTCATCAGGTATGCAGTTTTCCTGTGTCTTATTCACCTGAAATCACAACAGTGGAATAGAAGTGAGTTCCAGGATTGTCATGGAAATGTTGCCCTCAGTGATATTGAGTAAGTGTGGTGTCCTGATGGCCAACACTATACTTCTCAGAAAATACATCCCATCACCTACTTCTTCCCCTTAAGAGTGACGACAGAGAAAGTTATGGTACTGGACAAAGAAAGACAGTGCACATCCCTTGGAGGCTGTGCAGAGACAGTCAAAATCATAGAGTGACAATAAGGAGAGTCTCTCACCACAGTGTGTTCAGTCCAAACCTCTGGCAGTATCACTTTCTGCATCCAGCCAGCCAGCCATGCACTCCATGTCCTGTCAGCTGCTGTCTTGCAGCAACAACACTAGTACACTAACAGACCCCCTGTTAAGGTAGACATGACCATGTTCAATGGACAACACCAACAGACAACTGCAATATCCCCTGAAGCAGACCACCATGTAGTCAATGATAGGAAGACCTGAATTACCCTCCATTTCCCTCTAGATCAAATTCATCCTGCAGTTCTATTTTGGCATGCAAAAACACAATATACTCTTGGGAGGGTTTCATTCTCCTTGCTAGTAATTCACTCAGCAAAACACCACAAGAAGTTGCCCAAAGACAGGCAGAGCTAGATCAAGGAAAAGATATACCTTGCAATGGTTCTGGAAAACAGGGAAAACCAAGGAGTCTGTGACAATTTTTTCTGCATGCTTCCGGATCAGCACAAACCACTGTCCCCCCACACACCAAAATCCATCATGTCAGATTTCCTTCTTTTAATGCCCCCAGTGTTGCTCTGTTAATCTGCACTAAGAGAATCATATTGCACCAAGAGCAAGAGACACAGTATCCTCAATGGATTCGACTTTGATAACAATCATAATATTTGCAGTCATCCAACCAACAGTTTAAAGATAAGACACAAGACATCACCTACCTGTGATCCTTTGCGCCAAGCCCCTTTTGGAATCACAGAACTCATTTTGGAGTTGTACTGTGTGTCATTGTAGTCAACAAAACTGTCTACCCCAGCAGCCCAGTCCAACTTCATCAATTCTGTAGCCAATGACTTCTGACAAAGGACCATTAGTGACTGACACCATAAAACTTTAAGCAATGGGTCTTCATGCAATCCTGGCCAATCAATTGTTCTCCACATTGGTGACTAAAACAAGGCCAGATGTCCAGAATGTGTGGGAACTCAGAACTGCCTACCTGTCTACAAAGCTCTTATGCGAGGACATGACATAGCTGTAGACATAGCCAAAATTGTAGAGAGGGATGCAGCTGCACAATTCCAGGCATCTGATGTGTCAACACATCTTCATGGTACCTATTCAGATTTTCTCCAGAATTATGATTTAGGTCAAGCAGACTTGAATTGAGAGATGAACCAAAAATAAGGGTACAGAAATGTCAAATGTAAATATTTGCAAAGCTTCATGCATGCCAACATTGCATTGCACAGAGAGAGAAACAGTTTACATATGTTCATACATGAGTTCATTTAATTTAGCTGGGAAATAATAGTCTCCTTCTGCTCTGCTTCTTGTGAGAGAATTTCATGTATATATATATATAAATATAATACCTGTCTGACAGAAGCAAGAAGCGCAGATTAAGAGGATCTTGCAAGGCTGCCAACAACAGCAACCGCTCTGCTTCAATCATGGTTGCCTCTCCCCACCCTACCTGCAGACAAGTGTTATCATCACCACTGCATTTCAAATTACTTGATGCTGCAGCAAACCAGCGCAAGACACAAAACAAGCACATAATCATAAAGCGATCTTCCATCACCATATTCTTCTTCACAGTTAGGAAAAAGTTACAAGTACCATCATGTAGCAAAGGCAAACCAAAGAATTTTCTTGATTGGAAAGCTCTCGACTTCAGTTACTCAGACAAATTATGTGCCACAGTATTCATGAACACATACCTGAATGGGCTTTTTGATCTGGCGATTGATAAAGGCATGGCATTTGGTCGCTGTCTTGGTGTACACATATCCAGGCCTTGCATGGATATAGACACTGTATTCATGCTCATGTGACCCCTGTTATGTAACCCCAACTTAGTCCTCTTGAGGCTTCAGATCTTAGATATTATCAGAGCATCTTGGAAACTCTGAACATGGAATAGGTACTCTAGGACTCTCAGTACATCAGAAATAGCAGAATCCAGACAAAAGAAAGGCCTAGCTTATATGAAACCTACACTGCTGTGCATCAGAAAGACTTTCAAATGCAAGAATTTCAGCAAATGGAAAAGGATAGGACGCAGCACGAAAAATGTTATTATGCGTACCTCGAAGAAATGCTGCCAAAGAATGTCCAGTGGCATGGATTCACGCGCCAGAAACATAAAGGCTAACTTCGGCTTGGTTGAATTCCGATACTCAGTACTACTAGTGTCCCTGTGACTTGTGAGCAACACATCGTCCAAAGAGTTGTCCAGAATCAAGGACTGCAGTTTGAAAAGGAATAAGATGACGAGACTAATTCCCACGCACAAGACTGCCCCAGCCCTCCATCTCCAGCGCGGATAACCAGACACTCTCTTCTTCATGGTTGCGCCACCCGTCCCGTCCACCCACCCCGCTCGCCGGAAACTCACAACCTACCTTCAAACGTCACAATGCGCCTACTCACATTTCTCAGCAAAACTTCAAACCCCCTCCCCCTCGTCCTCCTCATTGTCTGTTCCCATTTCCGTTCCACTTCCTCTCGTTCTCTTTTCCAGATCATCCCAACTGCTGCTCATTTCCCTTCTTTCTTTCATATCTCTATTTTTCTGCTGCATCATCAGGCATACATACTCTCTTTCCTCTTCGTAAAAAAAACTAACTTACTCACCCGCTCTCCAAAATTCTAAACCACAAAACGTCCTCAGAAACCGAAAAAAACACACACAGATACACACAAACACAATAGGGTTGGTTGTGCATCAAGCTCCTGGCAAGTCCCACACACATATCACGTGAAAATGGGTACTAAAACTGGAGCATTCGACGACGAGGAGGTCCAGGAGAAGAAACGGAGGAAAAGGGAAGGAACCAAAATAAAAAAGATACCTACCCAGCAAAGAAAGCATGCAAGCAATGCATGAACCAGCGAGAAATGGGAAGCAAAACGAGCGCTGGCAGACAAATGCCAAAGGACAGAAAAAGCGGGAGCTGGGAAGCGCTAGTAACTTAACCTATCAGTGTGTCGTGTACAGGAGGAGCGTAAGCTTTCGGTTGGTTATGGGTCGAGGTAGGGCCCTGGGGGGGACCCAAGTAGGGTTATTTATTTATTTATTTATTAGTAAGTAATAATTAGTTAATTAATTAATTAATGAACGAACAGAGGTAAACTGTGTAAGTTGGCTTTTTAATTATTTTAATTTTATTATTTTAATACAAGTTAGTTTCCGGTTTTCTGTTGTTCTGCGGAGGGTTTAGGGTGCTCCAACACACCTCCAAGACAAAAAGCACACAACCAAGGCTTTGTGTCTTGTGTGGGGTGGTCTCTTCGGTGTAAGGTAAAGCCCAGCCCCTTTTTTTCTCCTTTCCCTCCCCCCCCACCCACCCTCTCTCAAAGGTTCAGATTATTTCACAAAGTGTGAAGCCCTCAGTTACATTCCAAAAAGGAATATGCACTTTTTTGGATATGCATGTACATAATTAGTTTGTGAGTAGAATCTAAGCGAGGTGTCATGCACATGGTGGCCCTACCCTATACATGAATTGGGAATCAATTTTGAGTGTATTCATTATACCTATTTTTGAGTCAATAACTTACATGAGTTTCCACAAGTTATGAAGCCCTAATACAGAAATTGTTGTGTTTGTTGGGTATACAATCTTTTTGCTTATGGGTTTTTGCTTCATCTACAACCTCCAACCGCCTCCTCCTATCTCTTCATTGTTCTTCTCAAGTTATTGCTACCGAAAAATCCAGCTATGCACTTCATTCAATCACCCTATGTGGTAGACGACTTGCAATAGCAGAAAAACCAGGTGTTCTTGGGCGGGTACCAAACCCTTGGGTATACACTTAGGGTGCTACATGGGTTGATACTCAGATTTTCAGATATCATATTTGAGATACTCGATTTATTAAGAACTGGGTTTTTTTTTTAATTAAAATTTTTGATACCCAAGTAGGTTATATGAGTTACCCCCAGATCCGGTTCTTAAGGCTTTAAGTAGGTAAAAGCCTTGGTCAGTTGAGGGCATTACGGAAATTGGGCCTACATTTGGCTATCACCTCATGTGCCCTTATTTTCGTAATGGCCTCCACCTAGGGCTTTATCCTACACATAAAAGCCCATGGCTTGGGGCTTTACCTAGCCCAAAAGGACCTTTGAACCTAACGATTCAGATGTACAACATGATTATTTGTGAGACACTAATTTTTCTCAAGAAACATACATATGATTTGATCAATTTTTTTCAATTGAATCAGCCAGCCTTTGACAGGGTAAAAAGGCACACTCTCCCTTATATGCGAATAACAAATATGCATCATTTTAAAAATAATAATAGACTTTGCACTTGAGCTTTTTTTTGCTGATAGCAAAAAAGTGGTATATTTTTGGATTGTACTTTGAAAGTAGGTAGTATGGTATCAATTTCAGTTTTAAAATAACATTGCCACTCTTAGAGAATACTTTTTGTGCACATCCAAAACCCAAATTGGCTGCCACTATTTTTGGCCTCGACTAATAGCCCTTCGAAAGAACACCAAACACCCTATCTATTATTATTCGGTTTCAATTTTGGTGTGGTCTACAAAATGTAGAATTCTTTTTTGGGCCCCCATTAGATATTCTCACAAGTTTTGAAAGCAAATAGAGTTTTGAGTAAAGTATCCCAAACTGGGGGTGCTAGGTCCCAGTTATGCCCCAAAACTGGGCACCCAATCAAAAAGTCAGGACGATAATAGGTAGTAAACAGCAAGGAAAAAAAAAAGGGGGAACCAAACTGGTTTTCTCACCTAAATTGGTCCTCACAAGAGTTTCACCCCCAGTTTTGGATTTGCAATACCTGCACCTTCACTGCTCCTTGTATTCTTCCTTGATTCAAGTCATAATAGAATCCTGCAAATCTCATGAACTGATACCCAGTTCTCACTCAGATTTTTAAAAAAAGTGGGCCAGAGTGGACCGGCACCCACCAGTGCACCAACGTGGATGGATGATGCTTCTCTTTTCTATCCCCGTGTCATCTGAGGTTGATTTTTTTTTCTTTGCCCTTTCTCAGCCCTGATCTCAGTTTTTTTTTGCAACTTTATTTTCTCCCTGCCCCCCACCCAGTTTCTTTTATTTTTTTTGCTTTCAAAACTTTTCCCACCCACCCACCTACCAACCCACATTGTCCCCCACCAACCTACTCACCTATATATTTAAATTAAATGTGGACTCTTTCCCATCTACCTACTCGCCTATAAATTTAAAATGTGCTACTCTCATCCCCACCCACATACCCACCCCCAATTTATTTATCTACCTACCAACATTTTAAGTAGGTACCTACCAAACTCCACCTACATGGTTACACCTACCTACCTACTTGGTTGGCACTCCAATAGACCCCAACGGTTGAAAACGATGAGGAAAAAATAAAATGAAAATATTACATGGAACTTGGTCTTGTTCATTGAAGCAAAATAGTAAGGACACGATTAACATATTTGTCAGCCCCCTATGTAAGGATATTGTAGACAAACATTGGTTGTAAACATGATGTTTTGATGTGTTTTAAGGGTATTTCAGAATTTTTTGAAAATTCAAAATATGTGAAAAACCTTCAATGAGGGTATTGTAAATTGTGCTTTGAAAGTGTTTTCCATGATGGGGGTATTGCAAACCCAGCACATTTAATGCATGTTGTACATAGGTTTGTCAAACAATTAAGCCTAGATTAAACAATTTGATTTGTTTATTTTAGTGATGTATTTAAACAATGTGGATTAGATTTGGCAATATTATGAGCACTAAGGTTTTAAAATTTTGAGTTATGGAAACAATACACATTTATGAATTTTTGCACCTTTTAAGTCTAATTAAAATTAGATCTAATATGGATTTTGAGGGGAATTTAGCATTTGCAAATATATGGTACAATTTTTTTTTAAAATTTCTTATAAAGAGAGTGGAGAAAGGTTCACATTAATAAATCAAACCAAAAGATAAGAGACACACCATGGCTTCCATTCATTTGTTTGTTTCATTTAGTTTCTCCAAATTAGGGTTTAATTAGTGGTTATAATGAGGTTTCATTTAATTTAAGTTTGAATATTCAATAGCCATTATGGGTATTTACTTTTTAGGGTCAAATGCAGTTAATTGTTTATAAATATCATGATTCATGGCATTCATCATTAGAAATATTTAAGGTTTAATGTTTATTTATTTAATGACATCCATGTTGATATATCTATGGATCCCACATCTCCTTGTCATCACAACCCTGAGGTGTGCAACATTGGAAAAAAAAAAACCACAATGACAAGGAGCTAAGCTCCTCATTATCACGGCCTTGAGGTGTGCAATAGTGGAAAAAAGAAGACTACAACAATGACAAGCCAAGCTCCTCATTGTCATGGCCCTGGGGTCTACAATGATGGAAAAAAAAGAGACCGAGATGATGAAGAGGAGCCAAGCTTGTCATCATTGCAGCCTTGGGGTGTGCAATGGTGGTAAAAAGATGACCGCAATGAACTCCACATCGTTGTTGCTCTAGGGTGTGCAGCAGTGGAAAATAAAAAACCACGACAACACAATGAGAAAAAAAACAGAAAAGAGAGGAAGGGAGCTTACCTTGTAGCTCCACTTTTCTTCACACTCTACTCCATGCAAATGAAGCTCCACCCAAGCTCCAAGCTACTCCCCTTGTTTCTCCTCACTCATGTCAAGCTATGCACCTTAAACCCTAAACTTTGGTCCCACTAAATCTCAAGTCGTGGTGATGGAGTGCAAGCCCAAAAGAGGGGTCAGCAGAACGAGGGAGGTAGATGGGTTGGTAAGAAGAAGGGTGGTAAGTAAGTTGGAGGGGTGGGCAGGAGTTCCCAAAAAAATAATTGGTGTCAAGGGTGGAAAGAAAAGAAATTAATCAAAAGGGAGCCCGGGAGAAAAAAAATAGTGAGCTCTGAAAAAAAAAAAGTCTGAGGGGGGAAGAAAAAGGCCCAGAAAAACAAAATAAACTATTGACCTTATAAACTGACCCCTGGGGAACAGTTTCATCCCATCCATGAAATCCCACAACAGGATTTTTTGGATGGTGCACTGGTGGGTGCTAGGTCACTCAAGCCAAAAAAAAAAAAGTGAGGCTACAAACAGAAATTACATGGCCAAACTAGGGCCCAAAGACAAGATAACTTTAAGGTTAACTCTAGTTAATGGCTTATTTCACATGTACATTGTCATCACCCCTTCATGCAAATTATTAGACACCTACTTTATTTGTTTGAAGATTGGATTGTGGGCAACTTTTTTTGAATGTCCAAAGCTTTCACAGGTTTTATAATTATTGACCATTTTTGTGGTGATGAAGAAGCTCGGCTTCAATACAGTTTCTACCCACTAAAGATTGCCTCCATGGCACCTTTTGTGTCTTAAGGTTCCCCCAAATGAACAACTTTACTTGTAAGGTTCTTCTTCTTGTGATTTTGTCTTTCCATGCCAAAGTTATCTTTCCAAGGAATTTCAAAACATATGTTGCACATAGTGTAATCTTGGGGGCACTCAAATGAATCCTAGCCATCCCATGTAAAAGAAAATTTCCCCTTTCTTGACCCCATGTAAGGACCTTGAACAGGAATTCAGGCCCAACTCTCAGCTTTGGCCTCATATGCCAGCCTCATTTCCCAAAGAGCCCCAACGTCAATCCTTATCAGCAGGGTTTTTAGCTGGAATTCTTTTGCCAACCCGTGAATTTTCTTTAAAATAGTGAAAAATAAGTTTTTTGGGGTTTTCTAGCCACTAAATGTCTAATTTTAAAAATAAAATAATCACAAAATTTCTGTATGACCTTCCAGAAGTTAGCAAACAACATGGAAGGATGCTTAAATATTATGATTTTCATATTTAATTTATAATCAGATTTGGCTAAATTGTCTTATGGAAGATTGCCACTTCAGCTACATCACAAAAAGGAATTTAAGAAAAAAAGAAAAAGAAGAATCACTGGTCCATACCTTACACAAATATTTGTGGACTTTCTTTATTCCATGTCAGCTTATACAGATGAACTTTTTCAGGATGAAAGTCATCATCCACCTACTGATGGATAAAGGCCACTTGTAGGGTTGGGAAATTACTCCAAGGATACATGGGTCCCATACCCACATGTGTTGATCCCATCCAGGTGATGAAGTCTGAGAGAGAGAGAGAGAGTACTAATCTATGGCATATTTGGGAAAAAGTGTTTTGTTGGCATATCAAATTAATGTTTTCAATTCATTGATTGGAAAGTGAGAATTTGGCAATATTGGTGGTAGCGTGTATTTGTGCAATGGATAGATTTGCATGGATAGATGAAAACCAGATTCATTTCTTCCAAAAACTTTGAGGAAGCTCTTGAATTTTGATTCAACTTTGTTGAGCAACTAGCTGGAGAACTAGCTAAGTCTCAAGTGAGTTCTGAGGTTGTTTCTTTTAATTGAGCCACATGCAAGACTTCCCTTGCATATGTGTTCACCACAACAATTGTTGGCTCTCCTTGTTAAAATGCTACAATGGAAAGAGTTCATTTGGTCTCATATTTTGAGGAATATTGTATGTTTGAGTTGGGTTTGGCATTTATTTATTTATTTTATTTTTGAAATTGGGACATTGAGATGTCAAAATGTCTAATAAATGCATTTATGAAATGACAAAATCTTTGGAGAAGATGCACAAAAACTTACAACTAGGTGTTTCTCTCCCACCTTTGCCACCCACCTCTTTGCATTTTTACTTTGCATCCTCATTTGGACAAGCACTATGAAAACATCTATAAACTAAAAAATTGTCTTGTTGGTGCAAAGCATGGGGAATATATTCTAACATTATTTTCTCTTGCACCTTCAACATCATCACACCATATAGGTGTGTCTTGTGTCAACTAACAAACATGTCTAACAAACATGGGGCAAAAATGCACTAGCATTAATAGCTATGAAGCAAAGATGCAACAATAGTAACTATGAAACTAATAGATGTTTTGACAAACATGGGGATGAAGATGATTTCCTTGTGTGTTATGGCATCATATTATGATGTTATAATGCATAATGTAAATGCACAGGTCCTAAAGCAAATGAAAATCAACAAGTTGCATGGTCTCATGAGCTCATTCATGCCCAAACACCTCCTTTCCTCTTCATTCTTTTGTCGACCACAACTTGTGGGTTGATGCACAAGGCTAAAACACACACACAAAGTTCTTCATTTCAATCCTCTACTCATCCCCAATTCCTTTAAGGTCTTATTTCACTTTTGAATCATATTTTTGTAAAGGTTTCTTACATAAATTTTGTGTTCCCCATGTGGTTGAATATTGGGGTTGGGGGGCATGTTTGTTGTCA
>Ga0209611_10003596_pt1 | contig 26774 bp, 35 predicted proteins | sample S1TSphgellanicum_3_FD_187693 | JGI IMG/M metagenome (GOLD analysis project Ga0209611, IMG submission 187693) | Host-associated microbial communities from peat moss isolated from Minnesota, USA - S1T2_Fc - Sphagnum magellanicum MG (SPAdes) (version 2) | ecosystem: Host-associated > Plants > Peat...
AGCCAGAGCACGAGGAAGAGCGCCATCATCGAGGTGACGAAGTCGGCGTAGGCGACTTTCCAGCCGCCGCCGTGATGCCCGCCTTTATGTCCGCGTTTGGCCATGGTTTATCCGTTGGTCTTCTTGAGGTGCGCCTCCATGTCGTCGCACGTCGGTTGATGGTGCACGGGAATGGTGAGGCGGCCGGCCTCGGCGGCCATCATGGGCGGCGCGCCGAGCGCGTAGCTGATGACCATGCGGCCGATGACGGCGAGATAGCTGATTTCCTCCTCGTGGATCGTCTCGATGCGATTGATCAGCGGCTGGGCGAAACCGTAGCTGAGGAGCAGGCCGAGGAAGGTGCCGACGAGCGCGTGCGCGACGTGCTCGCCGATGACCGCCTTGTCGCCGGCGATGCTGGCCATGGTGATGACGATGCCGAGCACCGCGGCCACGATGCCGATGGCGGGCAGCGCGTCCGACGCCTTCGTGAGCACGGCCGTGGGCTGCGAGTGCACCGCGAAAAAGTTGTCGAGCTGGTTCTCCACCGAGCGCGAGAGCTCCTCCGGCTTGACCTTGCCGTCGAGCAGCGGGCGAAACGTGTCCTGGAGGAAGTGGACGGCGTGATGGTCGTTGAGGAAGCTGGGGTACTTCGCGAGGATCGTGCTCGTCTTGGGCTGGAGGATGTGTTCCTCCAGGCCGATGACGCCCTTCTCGCGCGCCAGCACCAGGATTTCATAGATGGCGGAGACGAGCTCGACGTAGCGCTTCTGGCTGTAGGGTGAACCCTTCAGCGCGGTGACGATGGACTTCATCATCATCTTCAGCACCGCGCCGCTGGAGGACGCGACGATGTAGCCGAGAAAGATCCCGATGATGATGATATACTCGCCGGTCACGAAAAGCGTGCCGGGGTTGCCGCCGGAGAACATGAAGCCCCCGAGCAATGCTCCCGATACGATGATCCAGCCTACAAATAACAACATGGCGAAGATCCCGTGTGGCCAGGCTTACGCGGCGTGGGCCTTGCGCATCGCGGCGGTCAGGCGGCGCAGCGCTTCGGTGTGAATCTGCGAGACGCGCGACTCGGAAACCTCGAGGATCTGCGCGATTTCCTTCAGGCGCAGGTCTTCCATGTAGTAGAGGCAGAGCACGAGCTTCTCGTTCTTCGGGAGGCGGTCCAGTTCCTCGTGGAGGATTTCGCGGTCCTCGCCGCGGAGGATTTCCTCGAAGGCGGTCGGCGTGGAGACGCAGGGCATGATCTCGCCGCGGTCGATCGAGTTGCCGTCCTCGTCGGAGCAGGCCTCGTTGAGCGAGAACGACGAGTGGCTCTGGGTGCGCTCGCTGAAGGCCTCGAACTGCGCCGGGGTCATCTTCAGTTCCTTGCGAATCTCTTCCGGCGTGGCTTCGCGGCCGTACTTCTGGCCGAGCTTCTCGGCGGCGGCCTCGTAAATCTTCTCGTCGCGATGCACGGTGCGCGGCACCCAATCCTGGCTGCGCAGCTCGTCGACCATCGCGCCGCGGATGCGCAGGCTGGCGTAGGTCTTGAGGCTGCAGGCCTTGGTCACATCGAAGCGGTCGACCGCGTCGATCAGGCCGACGACGCCGGCGCTGATGAGGTCATCCTTCGTCACGTGGGAGGGCAGTTTCGCGACCAGGCGGCCGGCGATGTGCTGGACAAGGAAGAGCAGGCTCTGGATGGTCTCGTCGCGGTCGCGCGGAACCTCCTTCAGCTCGGCTTCATCCGTCATCCACTCCTGTTGCAGTTCTTGTGCGGCGATCATGGGTGTCTCCAGGTTTAGCTATCGGGTTCTGTCGGGGTTAGCGGCCCATCGCGGGACGCGGTTCGTTGGTTTTGGTGGTTTTGGCTGCGGTCGTTTGAAGGGATTCGAGGCGGCTTTCCAGCCAGGCCTTGGCCATGGAACCGAGCCAGCAGCGGGTCAGGATCCCGAAGGCAAGGAAGAGGCAGACGCCGCGCATCAGGGCCCAGCCGATCTCGTCGCCGTTGCTCAGTCCGATCAGGACGCCGATGAAGGCTCCGACGAGGGCAAAGAGGAAGGAGATGCGGGAGATGAAAGGGGGAAGCTTGGTATTCATGGCACTATCCATTAGCAGTGGAGGGGCCATCGGCGGATGCCGTGAATTGCCTAGCTTCTAACTCATTCTACATTATATTTTTACGATATTTTATGGAAAAAGGCTCAAAGTGTAATGCCTTCGAAAAGGGGAAAATCCTTCCTAGTTGCCGTGGCGGACGTGGAAAATTAGTCCTTATATCCGGCACTTTCGCGCCTCAAAACCCTAATTGTGGGCGCACAGGACTTTATCGGCAATATCACGCTCGGCTTGAGCATCGCTTTCGACGCTTTTCCCACCGCACACCCGGCTTCGGCGACTGCAAATGGACCGATCTTATTAGTGAGCTGATTCGCCACGGCTACAGCGGCTCCATCGACATCGAGGGCTGTCATAAGTATTTACGGAATAACGTGCTCCCGCCGCAAAGCGACATTTATTGGCAATTTAGGGGAGGGCGCGCCTTTGAAAAAATAAGCGAATGGGGCGTGTGGGGCGTGGGATTGGGACGCGGGGGTATGAGTGAGGCAGTGCCATTATGGCACGGAAAAAATCGCGGACGTTCGATCGTCATGAACGGGATGCTACCAGAAACCGGAAAAAGGCGGTAGCGCTGCGGAGACTGGCGAGCTTGCGGAGCCTCTTATTTTTTGACGGGTTGCGTTTGGCCCCGCAAAGGCCACCTTAGTGCGCCGGCATGACGCCCTTCACCCTCCACGACGAGCTTTGGCTGCCGCGCCCCGTCGCGGAAATCTTCCCGTTCTTCGCCGACGCCGCGAACCTGGAGAAAATCACGCCGCCATGGCTGAACTTCCAAATCCAGACGCCCACGCCGATCGACATGCGGGCCGGCGCACTGATCGACTACCAGATCAGGATCCACGGAATACCGGTGCGCTGGCGGACCGAGATCGTCGAGTGGGACCCGCCGCATCGCTTCGTCGACGTCCAGCTCAAGGGGCCGTACCGGCTCTGGCATCACACGCACACTTTCACCGAAAAGGACGGCGGCACGCTCTGCACCGATGATGTGCGCTATTACCCGATTGGCGGCTGGCTGATCAACACGCTCTTCGTGAAGCGCGATGTGCGGACGATTTTCGATTACCGGCGGCAGCGGCTGACGGAGCTGTTTACGAGTTAACCAGCGGCAATCGAAATCCGGCACTTCTGCCTCGTGCGCGTTGAGGATTGGAGGTAAGTTGCTTCAAGAAACGCTTCGCTTTGACGTCCCATGCAAGACGACTTGGAAGAGGCCATCATTGAAGGCGCGCGGGCGGTCATCGATTCCGACGATCACGATCTGCCCTTGGGCGCGCGTCACGCGATCTGGTCGTGTCTTGGCGATCACGCCTCGCGGGAGGGGCCGGTCACGCTCGGGCAAATCCGGCGCTACGAGCTGGCCAAGCTCTCGGTGCGAAAAGTTTTGCCGCTTTGGCAAAAGCATTTTCCCGCCGGGAAAATCGAGGAGATGCTCGCCAGGGGCGATGAGGTGCTGGCCGGGCGTTTGGCGCGGGCCGCTGCGCGCAAGTTGTATGAGGACTACCAAACGTACGAACAGGAATTGCTGTCCGGCCCTGAAGTTGGCGCCGAGGCGGCGAACGCCTTGGCGGTCTGCGCCGCCGCCATCGGCGCTTTTTATGTGGCGCTGTGGGATGAGCGCTTCAGCTCGTGGGAAATCGATCCCCAGCTTCCCAACAACAGCCTCGATCCCTTCGACTTTGACGCCGCGCTGACGGCGTCGATTGTCTACGCGGAGGGCGGACCCTGGGACAAGGACTCCGATCCCATCAAGCGCCGGGATTTTTGGCTGTGGTGGTTGAAGGAGGCTGTGCCTGCGGCGGCGGAGGTTTCCGCGGCGCCGAAGAAATAGTTTGCGGCGCCACGTCCGTGGTAGCCCGCGACCTCCGGGCGCGGGGCTCGTGGCATGTTCGTAACCGCGTCCCGGGTTCGCAAAGCCACCGAGCCCGTCGCCCGGAGGTCGACGGCTACCACGGATGCACGGACGGGCAGGAGCCCGTCCCTCCACTCTTCGGGCCTCTGCAGTCCTCCGCGCGAAAAATGCAGGGGCAGGCCGGAGGCTGCCCCTCCCGATTCAATTCCGTTAATTCCGAAAATTCCGTAATTCCGTCAAAATCGGCACGCTACGCCTTCATTGGCGCGATGGTATAGGCGGGCTCGAGCTTGAGGGCGGGGGAGATTTCGTTGTAGGCGAAAATCTTGAGGAGGCGGAAGCTGTCCTCGAAGAATTTCTTGAGGCCGATGCGGACGGAGGGGGCGCAGAGGAGCATCGGGGCGCGGCCGCTGCCGGCCATCATTTGGATGCCCTTCTTGAGCTCGGCGTGGATGTGGCCGGCGAGGTGCGGGTCGAGCACGAGCATGACTTCCTGCGGGTTCTGGCGGACGCTTTCGATCACGCGCTGCTCGACGTCGGGATGCAGGGTGATGACCTTGAGGCGGCCGTCGTCGGAGTCGAGCTGGCGCGCGATCTCGAGGTGCAGCGCGCGGCGGCAGGCTTCGCTGAGTTCGTCGATGTTCTTGGTGTAGGGATACTGGTCGCAGAGGCGCTCGAGGATGACCGAGAACTCGCGCACGGAGACGCCCTCGCGCAGCAGGTTTTGCACGATGCGCTGGATGAGACCGTTGCTGATCTGGAGCTGGCCGAGTTCCGCGACGACCGCCGCGTTGGTTTCCTTGAGGCGGTTGAGCATTTCCTGGATGTCCTGGCGCGTGATCATGTCGGCGAGGTTGCGCTTCAGCATTTCGCTCAAGTGCGTGACCATGACGGTGAGCGGGTCGATGACGACGTAGCCGCCGCGCTCGGCCGCCTTGCGTTCCGTTTCCGGAATCCAGATGGCGGGCATGCCGAAGGCGGGCTCGACCGTGGGCCGGCCGCGCAGTTGGTTCTTCGCGCCGGCCTTGTTGATGCCCATGGCCATGAGCTGATTGCAGAACACTTCGCCCGAGGCGAGCGGATGACCGCGCAGCAGGAGCTGGTATTTGTGCGTGCCGAGCGAGCTTTGGTCGCGAATGACGATGGACGGCACGGCGACGCCCATTTCCTGCGAGAGCGTGCGGCGCAGTGCGAGCACGCGGTCGAGCAGGTTCTGCATGTTGCCCTGCACGAGCGGCAGGAGGCCGAGGCCGATCTCGAGCGTGAGGATTTCGCCGGGCTTGGGGATGAATTGCGCGGGCTCATTGGCCTTGCCGTTCTTCGGATCGACTTTTTTGCCGCCGATGGTCTGGCTGGCGCCTGCGCCCGCGGCCGTGGTTTCACCGTGCGGCAGGATGCGGGAGAGCCCGACGAAAATGGCGCCCATGAGGAGCAGCACGAGCTTCGGAAAACCGGGCACGAGCATCATGCACCAGAGCATGACGCCGGTCGTGGCGACGACGCGCCGGCTGGAGAGCATCTGGCGCATGAAGTCCTCACCGAGGCCCGCTTCCGAGCCGGAGCGCGTGACGAGAATGCCGGCCGCGGTGGAGATGAGCAGCGCGGGAATCTGCGAGACGAGACCGTCGCCGACGCTCAGCAGCGAGAATTGCTGGACCGATTCATCCGCGCTCAGGCCCATCTGGACCATGCCGATGACGAAGCCGCCGATGAGATTGATGCCGGTGATGAGCACGCCGGCCATGGCGTCGCCGCGCACGAACTTGCTCGCGCCATCCATCGCGCCGTAGAAGTCGGCTTCCTTCTCGATGTTCTTGCGGCGCTCGCGGGCTTCTTTTTCCGAGATGATGCCGGCGTTGAGGTCGGCATCGATGCTCATCTGCTTGCCGGGCATGGCGTCCAGGGTGAAGCGGGCGGAAACTTCCGCCACGCGGCCCGCGCCCTTGGTGATGACGATGAAATTGATGATCGTGAGGATGATGAAGATGACCAGGCCGATCACGAAGTTGCCCTGCACGACGAATTGCCCGAAGGCCTGGATGAGATTGCCCGCGTCGCCGTGGGTGAGGATCGCGCGTGTCGTGGCGATGTTGAGGCCGAGGCGGAAGAGCGTGATGAAGAGCAGCAGGGTGGGGAAGACGCTGAATTCGGTCGGCTTCTTGATATTCGAGATGAGCATGATGACCAGCACGGCGCTGGCGATGCTCAGGCTCAGCAGCATGTCGATCATCCAGGTCGGCAGCGGCAGAACGAGGATGAAGATGATGGCGATCATCCCCACGCTGAAGAGCAGGTTGCCGCTCTTCATGAGGCTTTCGAAAGTGAAGGTCTTGTTCATTAGTCGTTATCCTGGTCCATGATTTCGTTGAGCTCCGCCTTCGTCATGAAGGGGTTCGGGTCGCCGGAGGTGGCAAAGCCCTGCTTGAAGAGCGCGGCCAGCACGATGGCGACGGCCTGGTAGAAGATGGCGGGGATGGGTTTGTCGACGCGGCCGTACTTATAGAGACCGCGCGCCAGCGGCACGTTCTCGCGCACGGGAATGTGCAGGTCGTAGGCGGCTTCCTTGATGCGCAGCGCGCTCTTGCGGATGCCCTTGGCCAGGACGACGGGCACTTCGTCGATGCCGCGCCTGTAGCGCAGCGCGACGGCATAGTGGGTCGGGTTGGTCACGACGATGGTGGCGTCCTTGAGGTTCTCCATCATGCGGCGCATGGTCACCTTGCGGTGGCCCAGGCGGCGCTTCTTCATGATTTCCGGCGACATTTGCTGCGAGCGCCGCTCTTCCTTCATTTCCTCCGCGGTCATCATGTGGTCCTGGCTGAACTTCCAGCGCTGCCAGAGGACGTCCAGGATGGCCAGCGCGACCAGCGCCGCGACAATGCGCCAGCCGAAGGACCACGCGACGGTCACGTACGCGGCGCCGAGCTCGTCGAGGCTCACCGGCCGCTGGAAAACGGGACTTTCCTGAATGTCCTTCATCGCCATCCACGCAAAGGCGGCGATGACCCCGAGCTTCGCGGCGTTCTGGCCGAAGGAGGTGAGCTTGTTGATCGAAAACATGTTTTGCGCCCCGGTCACCGGGTTGAGCTTCTCGAACTTGAAGGCGAAGGCATCGTCGGCGAAGGTGAGGCCAACCTGCACGGCCTGGCTGACGAAGACAGCGACGGCAATGGCCACGACAAAGAGCGCGATCCAGAGCCAGAGGCCGGTGTGGAAAACGGAACCGAGCTGCTCTGCGGGAAGGTCCGGTGAGGGATGGCCGAGCTGCACGAACGAGCTGGCCATGATGGTGCGCAGGTGCTCGATGAGCATTCCGCCGCCGGTGACGAGTACGCCGAGGCCGACGGCGAGCGTGAGCGTGGTCGAGACGTCGGTGCTCTTGGGCATGATGCCTTCCTCGCGCAGTTGCTGCCGCCTGCGGTCGGAGAGGTCGAATTTTTTCTCGCCTGCCTGGTCGCTCATGACATCGCCTTGAAGTAGTCGGCCGCGGCAGGGAGCATCCGTTCCATGCCGAAACGCGCGAGATCCAGCAGCAGCGGCAGGAAGAGCACGACGCCCGCGCCGCCAACGGCGACGCGGATGCTGAAGCTCTCGCCAAAAATGTTGAGTCCGTGCACCGAGCGCGAGAGGAAACCGAGGCCCATGGTCACGATGAAGCAGAGGAGCGCGATCGGCGCGGCGATGATGAGCCCGGCGGCGAAGACCTCGCCGGCCAGCCGCACGAAGAGATCGAGCGAAGCCTGCGTGACCGTCGCGGTGCCCAGCGGCAGCACGCGGAAGGATTGACGGATGCCGATGATCAGCGCAGAGAGATAGTCCGACATCCAGAAAATGGCCAGGCCGACGAACATCAGGACGCGGCCCATGACGCCGCCGGAAATCCCGGCCGAGGGCGCGAGCTGCTGCGCGGCGGAAAGCGAGAGATCGTTGTCGATGAGTCCGCCGCCGGCCTGCAACGCGGCGAGGACGAGGCGCGTGGTGAGTCCGAGGCCGAGGCCGAAGAGAAATTCCGAGACGAGCGCGCAGGTCAGGCTGACCCAGCCGAGATCGATCGGCGGCGGCGCGGGGACGAGCGGGGTCATGAAGAGCGAGAGCCAGACGATCACCGCAACGCGAACCAGCTTCGGCACCTGGAGATCCAGCACCCCGGGCGCGAGCACGAGGAAGCCGGTCAGGCGCGAGGCCAGGAGCCAGAACGTGATGATGTTCAGGCTGAAATTCATGGGGTGAACGTTCCGGCCCGCGTCAGCATCATTTCGAAGAGACCGCCGAGCTGCTCCAAAATCCACGGCGACATCAGCCAGAGGCAGAGCGCGCAGCCGAGGAGCTTCGGCACGAAGGTCAGCGTCTGTTCCTGGATCGAGGTGAGCGTCTGCAACAGACTGACCGTCGTGCCGATGATGAGCGCGGTCAGCACGATGGGCGCGGCGACCATGAGGCCGGTCGTCAGGCACAATTTGATGATTTCGTGAATGGAATCCATGAGTGTTCTCCTTAAACTTGAAAGCTCTGCACGATGGAGTGGACCACCAGCGTCCATCCGTCCACGAGGACGAAGACCATCACCTTGAGCGGCAGCGAGACGATGGGCGGCGGCAGCATCATCATACCCATCGACATCAGGATCGAGGCCACGACCATGTCGATGACCAGGAACGGGAGCAGGATGAACATGCCCATCTGGAAGCCGGTCTTGAGCTCGCTGAGCATGTAGGCCGGGATGACGATGGCCGCGCTGAGGTCCCTGGCCGAGTTAGCCTGCACCGGCGGATTGCACATCGACATGAAGAGCGCGAGGTCCTTTTGCCGCGTGTACTTGAGCATGAAGCCCTTCATGTCATCGAGGCCGCGGTCGAGCGCGACCTGCGTGGTGATCGTGCCGGCCTGCATCGGATCGAGCGCGTCCTTCTTCACGTTGTTGAACGTGGGCGCCATGATGAAGAAGGTGATGAAGAGCGCGAGCGAGAGCACGATCTGGTTCGACGGCTGTTGCAGCGAAAGGCCGCTGCGCAGGAACGAAAGGACGATGACCACGCGCACAAACGAGGTCATCATGATCAGCAGCGACGGCGCGACACTCAGCACCGTGAAGAGGATCAGGAGTTGGAGGTTGACGCTGAGGTTGGCGTTGCCGCCGGGGCCGTTTTGAATCGAGATCTGCACCTGCGGATTGGCGGGCAGCACATCCGCCACTGCGAACCGCGGCAGGATCAGAAGGGCGAGGAAAGCGAGAAGGGGAAGGAACTTACGCAAGAGCATCGGCCTCTGAATGCACGCGATATGCCAGCGGACAATTTTGCTCTTAAAAGGCTTGTTATTAGGCGCTTACGTTTCACTTATTCGTCCAATCGTGGAATATTTGTCCATTTCACGGGTGGGGAGGGGAAAAATACTCCGTTTGGCCTGAAAACAGACTTATACGACCAAGCGAATCCTAACTCCAAGTCCTATAGGTCTTATAAGTCCTATAAGTCCCATCCCCTCGCAGTCACAAAGCCGCCGCACCCCCGTGCGGCGGCACACATGACACGAAAATCTAGGCGGGAAATTGGAACTTGGCCGGGATGCGGTTGGTGGTGACCGGCTCCTCGGTCTTTGGCGCGACTTCCTGCCAGCTCACGCCGCCGCCGGCCGTGTAGGCCAGCAAAAAGGTTTTCTCCTCGGCTTCGATCAGGCAGACGCCGGTGCCCTTGTCGAGCCAGCGCTTCTGCAAAATCCGGAACGACGCGCCCAGTTCCTTGCCCAGCGCCTTGCGATCGAGGGCCTGCTTGCGCGACCAGAGCCAGACTCCCAGGAGTCCCACGAAGAGGATGCCCAGGATGACGTAGCGAACGGAATCGTACATGGCGGTGGATTAGCTGTTGGCCAGCTCGGTGATCTTCACCGCGAGATTGTTCTTCACGAGGACGATCTCGCCGCGGGCGATGAGACGGCCGTTGATGCGAATGTCGACGGGCTCTTCCTGGAGCTTGTTGAGCTCGATGACGGAGCCGGCGCCGAGGGCGAGCACGTCGCGCACTTCGAGTTGCGTCTGGCCGAGCTCCACGCTGAGGGAGACGGGGATGTCCATGACGAGGTCGCGTTGGGCCGCGGGCAGGGTGTCGGTTGGCATAAGGGTTTTAGCGGGTTATTCGAGTTTTCCGGTGATGGTAATGGTGGTCTTCTGGGGATCGCGCGCGACGCGGCCCGAAAATTTCGCCTTGTCGCCGAGCCACACGGCGGCGTTCAGGCATTTCTTGTTATCGAGCATGAGCACGTCGCCGAGGCCGAGGCCTTCGAGATCGCGCAGCGTCATCTGGAAGCCCTGCCAGCGGACCGAGACCGGAACGGGCACCGAGCCGACCGACGACTTCGCGTCCTTCGCCTTGCTCGAGTCTTCCGCCTGCACGTTTTCGTCGGAGGCGAGGGAGCGGATCAGCAGATCCTCCACCGACGTGATCGGCACCACGAGCCAGAGCGTCGCCTTGGCCTCGTTGAACGCCACTTCGATCGCCACGCGCAGGATCAGCGCCTCGGGCTGGTGGATGAGTTGGTAGTTGAGGTTGCGCACCTGGCGCATGACCTCGGGTTTCAGTTCCGCGTGCGGGCGCCAGCTCTTCGCGTAGTCGCTCAAAAGTTTCTCGGAGAATTCCTGCAGGATCGACTGGTCGAGTTCGGTCAGGTCGCTCAGCTCGCCTTCCGGCAGCGCGCCGGTGCCGCCCATCATGCGGTCGACCATGGCGTGCGAGAGCGGCACGGGCAGGTCGAGCAGCCAGATGCCCGGCTGCGGCTGCATGCGGAAGAGCACGCATTGGTTGTCGGTGCCGCGCTCGGCCACCATCTCGCCGTAAGTCTGGATCGCGACCGACTGGAGATTGAGCGTGAAGTCGAGGCGGAGCAGGTCGGTCAGGCTGCTCGAGGCCGCCTTGAGAAAATTGCGATGCCAGTTTTCCAGGCTTTCCTGCCGCGCCCGGCTCAGCGTGGAGGCGCTGGAGAAATGGTGCGGTCGCGCGGAGACTTCGGCCTCCGCCGCGGGATTTTGAACTTCAGGATCGGCGAGGTCGGCGCTCATGTCGGGAAATCTTTACTGCACGAGCAGGTCGGTGAAATAGATGTTGTCGACGCGGCCGGCTTTCAGCGTCGGGTTGATGATGCCCATCAGCTCGGTGCGCAGGTTGCCGCGAATGTCGGAGGAGGTAAGCTCTTCCAGTGTCTTGGTCGAGAGCACCTGCTCGAGCGTGTCGGTCATGCGGGCGCGGTTCGCCTCCAGCTCCTCGAGCACGGCCGGGGCGGCATCGAAGTAGGCGCCGGCGCGGACGAAGCGGTTGCCGCGCGTGTCGGCGATGTTCACCGTCACTTCCTCGATGGTGAACTTGGTCACGGCCTTGCCGCCGGTGGCCGCGACTTCGGCGGCGCTGCGCTCCGTTTTTTCCGGCGCGTTGCTAGCTGGCGCAGAGGGAGCCGCCGCCGCGCTGGTCCCATTGGCGCCCGCCGCCATCACGGTCGCGGGTTGCAGCCGGCTGGGCAGGACGAAATAGGCCAGGGCGAAACCGACGCCGCCGAGCACGAGGCCCACGGCCAGCGCCGGGATCAGCGTGGCCATGAGACCGGGGGCGGGTTTCGCCTCCGGCGCCTTTTCTTCGCTTGCTGCTGATTCGTCCGCCATGGCCGTTTCCTTTTAGTGGATTAGGACTGCTTGAGGTTCGTGACCGTCTGGAGCATTTCGTCGGAGGTCGTGATGACCTTCGCCGAGGCCTCGAAGCCGCGCTGCGCGATGATCATGTTGGCGAACTCGGTCGAGAGATCGACGTTGGACGCTTCCAGCACACCGGTCTGGATCGTGCCGGCGCCGGCCTGCGAGGCCTGGTAGTACTGGTTGGTGCCCGCGGCCGCCGCGTACTGGTAGTAGTTATTGCCCAGGTCCACGAGACCGTTGTCGTTGCTGAATTTCTGCACCGTGATGTAGCCGACGGTCTCGGTCGAGCCGTCCTGGCCCGTGGCCGTGATCGCGCCGGTCGAATCGACCGCGAAGCTCACCACCGGCGAACTCGTCGCGGTGATGGTCGCCGGAATCTGGATCTTGGCCGTCGGCGCGCCGGCCGTCGGGGTCGTCGGGGCCGTGGTGCCCATGACGCCCATGAGGTAGGCGCCGTCCGGCGTGCGGAGGTAGCCGTTGCTGTCCTCGACGAAATCGCCGTCGCGGGTGAGCAGGTCCGTGCCGCCCACGGTCTGCACCGTGAACCAGCCGCTGCCGTTGATGCCCATGTCGGTCGGCACGTTGGTCGTCTGGAAGACGCCCTGGTTGAAGTTCGTTTCCGTGCTGCCGACGTTGACGCCGAGGCCGACCTGGAGGCCGACCGGCGCATTCGCCGTCGCTTCGTTCGTCACCTGCTCAAACGACGAGACGAAGTTCACGGTGGCGGACTTGTAGCCGTCGGTATTGGCGTTGGCGATGTTATCGCCGATGACGTCCATCTCCGTTTGATTGGCGAGCATGCCGCTCACCCCTGAGAACAATGACTGGATCATGTTGTTTTTCCTGGATTGGGCCGGCTGCTGCGTGGAGGAACCGGTTTGTTGTTGTGTGTGGTTTGGCTGTGGGTTTGTTTTTTTAAGAGGATGCCGCCGGCGCCGTCGCGCTCGTGCTTGTATTCGTGCTGCCGTTGGTGCTCGAGTTGGTCGAGCTGTTCGCCGTGCTCTGGGCAGCGGCGATGGCCTCGGCCTGCGATTGTGTGATCTGGACCAGGTCGCTGGCCGGGTACTGCGTGCCGTTGACCGTGATATAGAGCGTGGCGTTCTCGATCTGCGCGTTCGTGACCGTGCCGCTGACCGATGCGCCGTTGTTATTGAGGATCACCGTCGAGCCCGGCAGGCTGCCGGCCAACTGCATCGACATCTGGTTCGACATCGTCTGCATCGTGGTGAGATTGGTCATGCTCATGAGCTCTTCCACGTAATCGCTCGTGCCGCTGCTGCCGCTGCCGTCGCTGCTGCTGAGCGGGTCCTGATTGGTGAATTGCGCGACCATGATCTTGAGGAAATCGGCCTGCGTCAGGCCGCCAGCGCCGCCGCTGCCGTTCGAGCCACCGGTGTAGGTGCTCGAATTCGTGCCCGTGCTCGTGTTCGAGGTGCTGACGGGGGAAGTGGTGCTCATGGTCTTGAAAAGGGATTAGGCGGCGGTGGCCGACCAACTGATTTGCTTGAGGCTGGAGAGCGAAACGGGATGCCCGTTGATGTGGAGCGAGACGTCGCCGTTGGTCGTCGTCACGCCGTTGACCAAGCCGGTGATCGCGTGGCCCGCCGCGTCGGTCGCGTCCACATGGCGGCCGCTGAGGCCTTTGGCCCAGGACTGCAATTCGGTGTCGCTCATCTGGCTCCATTGCGCCGAGCGCATGACGCCGCACGAGGTGGAAACGGTCGCCGCGGCGGCGGCTGAACTGGCGCTGCTCAAGGCGGACGAGAAAGGGAGCGAACTGGTGGGCGCGGGCGCGGTAGGTTGCGAGCTGAACATGCTCGCCACGTTCCCGACGACTCCGCCAAGGACGCTCTGCGCCACGGGAAGTGCGGCCACGAGCGGGATCACGCCAGGCCTCCCACCGTTGCGAGGTTCGCGCTAAAGGAGTCCGCTCCGTCCTCCACCAGGTCATCCTCGTACGAGGGTTGATTCTGGCGCTGATACTGGGACCGATCGTCGGACGAAGGGTTATTTTGTTGTTGGCCGTCGCGGTTCCAGTTCAAGTTCGAGCCATCGCTCGAAGGGGTCGTTGCGGAAAGGGAAGAAGAGGACTCCACCTGCGCGGGGAGCCATTTCACCTCGACGCCGAGGTCGTCCCCCTGGCGCAGCGAGGCGATCTTGTCCTGCACCCAGCTCAGCGCGGCCGGGTCGGTCGTGCTCAACTGCGCGCGGTAGGAATCGTCCACCTTGGAGACGTACACGTTCACGATCGCGCCGGGGGGCGTCTGCAGCTCGATGGCGACGCGGGTCGGCGTGGCCGGGCTGCTGCCGGTGGCGTCGTTGAGTTGCGCGATGTGGATGACCTGCTTCAGTGCGTCGCTGAAATCGGTGTTCGAGCTGAGCAGAATGTTGACCTCCGGCGCCGTGGTGGAGGCGGCGTTGGCGAGCAGGTCCGGAAGATTCAAGTCCGTGTTCATCGTTGTGCTGTTATTATCACGGGCTGTGCCAACGCTCGCCGTTGCGGTCGCACTCACGCTGTCCAAGGTGTTTTTCGAGGATCCGGATGGAGTCGCAACCTGCTGATTTTGCGAGCTGTTATCGGCGGCTGCGACGGCGCTCGCGGTGAGGTTCGAAGCGCTGTTGTAGCCTGTGCCAGCCGTGTTGTTCGCCTGAAGAAAACTCCCTTCAGAGGAGTCAGCCGGGGATTTTTTTTCCTTCGCGCTGCTGGGCGTCGAGGGCCGGCCTGAGCTCGAAACCGGAATTTCTCTCCCCGTCGTGGCGCTGGACTGGATCGGGGCAGGGGTCGTCGCGGCGACGGCGGTGATCGTCCGCGCGGTGGTGATTGAATCCGGCGTGAACGAGTTCGCGGCAGGCGTCGTGGTGGTAGGGACGGGCGTTGAGACTGGCGTCGGAGCCGTCGTGGCGGGCGTCACCGGGTTATTCGCGGTGGTTGCGGACGTGACGGATGGATTTACCGTCGTACTCACGGTCGGCGAGGGATTATTGGCCGCGGCGGGTGCGGGAGCGGTGAAGTTGGTGATCGTGGGCGCGGGGGTTGAAAGCGGAGCCACGATTGGAGCCGGAGTCGCAGTGGCCGCAACCGGCGTCGATGTCGAAGGTGTGGTGACGGGAGTTGCCGTGGGGTTGGAAGTGAGCGGAGTGCCGGCAGGCGTGGCGGTTTGGGCCGTGGGGGCGGGCGTGAGCGGAGACGCGGCGGGTGTCGCGGTCCGGGCCGTGGTGATCGTGGGCGTGAGCGTACTCGCGATAGACGCAAGGGTTGTGACGGGCGCGGTGGACGTGGCCGTTGTTGCCGTGGAGGCGGTGGGAACCTGGCAGTTGGTGAGCGGCGCCGCGCTGCTCGTGGTGGGCTGCGTTGTGATCGCGTTCACCGACGGCATGTTCTGCAACTGCGAGGCTTGGAGCATCGCCTGGATCATCATCGTGGCCATGTCAGAGCCGGCCGGGACGCTCGAGGAGGCGCTGGCGCTGGGTGTGGAAGTCGTGGGCGTGGTGGTCGCGGCCGCCGCGCTGGTTTTGGTCGTGTTGGAATCGCGCGTCACTGGCGTCGGGGCTTTGCCCGCCGGTAAAAGCTGCGCCGCCTTCATCGTCGCCATCGCCGAGGCTGTCACGCTGGCCGTGGTAAAGTTGGTGACGGTGACCGGGGTGGCACTCGTTCCGGTGCTTGCGGTCGTTGGGGGCGCCGTGTTCGCTGAGTTGTTCTGCGCCGTTGAGTTTTTTCCGCGGGGCGTAAAGGAGAGCGGGCCTTGAGGCGCGGTCGAAGTCGCCGCGGTCGCCGTCGCATCCGTGCTCGCGGCGCGGGCCGTTGCCGCATCCAGCACGCTCGTCGTCAGCGAGACGGTGTCGCGCAGCGGCGAGCGGCCGTCGCGGATCGTTGCCGGGGCCACGATGGTCATCGAGCGCGTGACGGGCGCCGGTGTGACCGGCGTGGTCACGGCGTTCGCAGTAGAGGTGGAGGCGGGCGTCGCGGAGCCGATGGTCGCGGCCTTGCTGTTCGGCGTGGTCACGTCCGCGTTGTTGTGCTGGTCCATGACGTCGGAGAAGCTTTGCGATTGATCGTCGGCGGGCGTCGGTGCGGCGGGGGTGGCCGTGGCGGGGCTCGGGGCGAAGGGGAGAACGGACGCGGAGGAAGTGCCGGAAGAGGTCATATTAATTGGAGGTGGTGGAAGTGACTTTGACGGGGGTGGCCCGGGGCGGCTGGAGATCGGAGGCGGTGACGCCCTGGTCGGAAGGTGAAACGGGCTGCGCGACGGGGATGTTCGCCGCGTCGGCGGTCGAGCCCGGCGTCGTCGGGTCCGCCGCGACCGGCAGCGCGCGCGGGGCGGTCGTATCGTCAGTCGTCGCGGGGTTGCTCTGCTGCGCGGGCGCTTTCGGCGCGGGCACATCGGGCGGCGGGGCGAGCGGTTGCGCAGCGCCCGGCGCGGGCTCTTCCGGTGCGGGAGCAGGCGCGGTCGCGGGCGTGGTCGTGTCGGTGGAAGTCGTCGGAGCGGGCGCGATCACATCGGCGGGAGCCGGTGCCGGCGTGGCGTCAGGGCTGGGCGCGGCCGCAGGCGTCGGGGTGGCCTGCGGGGCGGGCGCCGCGTCGGGCAGCGAATCCGTGATCGCCACCTTGCTCTTGTCGATGACGTTGCCGGTGTTGCTCAGCGTGCGCAGCAGGCGCGCCGAATCGTTGGGATACTTCGTTTTCCACGCCGTGACGATTTTTGCCAGCGGCTTCGTGTCCATCACGGAGAAAAGCCGCGTCACCGTGCTGTCGTCCATCGCGCGGATCATCTCGATGGCCTGCTCGGGACCCATGGCGTTGTAGACGTCGGCCTGCTTCTGCAACTGCTCCTGCTGGTTCGCCTCGACCAGCTCCAGCCGGCTTTGGAACTCGTTGAACATCGCCTTGAATTTCTCGTGCGAGGCATCCATGGCGTCGCGCTCGGCCGCCATCTCCGCTTCCTCCTGCTGCAGCTTTGCCTCGCGCTCGGTCACGCGCTTCTCGCGGTCGGCCAGGGCCAGGTTCAGGTCCATCATCGACTGCGACGTCTTCTTCAGCGTGTCGATGCTGATCGCATCCGGCGCCGGAACGGGCACCGCGGCGCCCGCGGGCGTCACTTCGGTCGGCGGCGGCGGGGCGACGACGATGGGCTTCGGTAGCGGCATCATCTTGAAGCCGATGGCGAATCCGCCCGCCATGAAGAGCAGGCCGACGATTCCGGAAATCAGGGCGTTTTTCATACTCCTCCCAGGCCCATCGCGTAGCGCGACGTGACCAGTTCATCGATTTGGTTGCGTTCCTTGTGATCGTGTTCCTGGCGATTGAGCACGCGGCCTTTTTCCAGCAGCATCGCTATCTGGTCGCGCGACTGCTTCGTGCGCAGCGTCTGCTGCATCGCTTCCTCGCGTGCCGCGCTGGTGAGCTGAATCGCGCGTTTCGCCAGCGTCATGCGGCTGTGCAGATAGGCGGCCGCCTCGTCCAGCGACTTCATTTCCTCGACCGTCTTCGCGCTGGCCTTCGCCTCGTGCGTGGCCTTCACGCGCGCCTGCAATTGGAGCAGCCGCGCCTTCTGGTTGTTCTCGTCCGCGATTTTTTCCTGCAGGTTGATCTGCTCGCGCTCGAGCAGGTGGTCGCGGTAGCGGTGCAAAATGGAAAGGGAATTCTTTTTCATGACTTATTTCCGGCTGGGGGCGGTGAGGAGCGTGAAAAGCGTCTCGAAAGTTTTCGCGATGGACGCCTTCTCATGGATCGGCTGGCGCAGGAATTCCATGAGCTTCGGGTAAACCTCGAGCGCGCGGTCGAGCTGCGGGTTCGTGCCCGTTTTGTACGCGCCGATGTCGAGCAATTCGCGGTACTGGCGGTGAATCGACAAGACATGCCGCGCGGCCGCGACCGTCTTTTGTTGCTCGGGCGTGACCAAGTCCGATTGCAGTCGGCTCAAACTTTCGAGCACCTCGACGGCGGGATATTGGTTCTCCGAAGCAAGCTTGCGGCTGAGCAAAATGTGGCCGTCCAAAATCGAGCGCACGCAGTCGCTGATCGGGTCGTTCCAGTCGTCGCCCTCGGTCAGGACGGTGTAGAAGCCGGTGATCGCGCCGCGTTCGTTGCAGCCGGCCTGCTCGAGCACCACGGGCAGCAGCCCGAAGACGGACGGTGGATAACCGCGCGTCGCGGGCGGCTCGCCCACGGCAAGGCCGACTTCGCGCTGCGCCATGGCAAGGCGGGTGAGGGAATCCATCATCAGGAGAACGTGTTTGCCCTGGTCGCGGAAATGGGCCGCGATGGTGTTCGCGGTGAACGCGGCCTTGATGCGCACCAGCGCGGGCTGGTCCGACGTGGCCACGATGATGACCGAACGCTTCAGCGCCTCGGGGCCGAGGTCCTTCTCGACGAACTCGAGCACTTCACGGCCGCGCTCGCCGATGAGCGCGATGACATTCACGTCGGCCGAGCTGTGGCGGCTGACCATGCCGAGCAGCGAGCTTTTGCCGACGCCGCTGCCGGCGAAAATGCCCAGGCGCTGGCCGCGGCCGCAGGTCGTGAAGGCGTCCATCACGCGCACGCCGGTCTGCAACGGTTCCTTGATCCGCTGGCGCTTGGAGGGATTCGGCACCTCGCGCACGATCTTCTTCTTCTCGACGCGCGGGTTGATCGGGCCGAAATCGTCGAGTGGGCGGCCGAGCGGATCGAGAATGCGGCCGAGGACTTCGGGGCCGACCGGGATTTCCAGCGGACGGCCGGTCGAGCGCACCGTTGCGCCGACGGAAATGCCTTCGAGCTGCTCCCACGGCATCAGGCAGACGCGGCCATCGCGGAAACCAACGACTTCGGCCAGCGTTTCCATGCCGCCGCGCGTGGTGATCGCGCAGGCTTCGCCGAGCGCCGCGGGCGGCCCCTGCGACTCGACCGTCAGGCCCACCACCTTCGCGACGCGGCCCACCGGGCCGGCGCCGTGCAGGCGCTGCAGCTTTTCCTGGTAGCGATGAAAAACCTGGCTCGTCATTATTTCTCCAGGGCGTGGTGGATCTGGCGGATGCGCGACGAGTGGCGTCCATCGACGTCCCCGAGGTCGCTCTTCAGCAAAAATTCGCCCGGCTTGAGCGTGGCGCTGGGTTGCAATGTCCAGTTCGAGTCGTTCGGAATCGCGCCGCAATCGACGAGACGCTGCTGCAATTCTTCGGCCTCGGCGGGCGAGCATTCGAGGGTCAGCCGGCCGGCCTGCTCGAGATCGCGCAGGAGCGCGGAGACTTCGTTGGCGACTTCCTCCGCGGTGAAAGGGTGCTGGCGGAAGACGCGCTGCAATGCGCCGTGAATCAGGTCGGGCAGATGCTCGCCGACGAGCGCCTCGTATTCCTTGTGCAAGGTTTCCAGAGAGTGCACGAGCGCCTGGACGCGCGCGGCCTGCTTCTGGGCCTCGCGGCGGGCTTCCCAATCGGCGCGCAGCTTGCCTTCCTCGTAGCCGGCGGTGTAACCGGCCGCGTGTGAGCCTTCGACCGGAGCCGGAGCTGCCTCGGGCGATTTCTCCGCGCGCTTGATCGTGATGGGCAGGACGATATCAAGAGGCATTGCCGTCCTCCGATGTGAGCGAGATGTCGCCGCGGCGCTCGATCTCGAAAACCTGCTCCATCACCGCGGCGCGTGCGGCTTCGACTTCCTTCTTCTTCACGCTGGATGACATCTTGAGATTTTCCTGCAGGCCCTCGGCGGCGCGCTTGGTGATGTTTTTCAGCACCATGTCCTTGAACTTCGGCGCGCAGTCCTTCATGGCGATGGCCAGCGTGTTGAAATCGATTTCGCGCAGGATGATTCCGATGGTTGCGGCGTCGAGCGTGACGAGGTCGTCGAAGACAAACATCATCTTGCGGATCGAGGCGGAAAGGTCGGGGTCGGATTCGGCCAGGGCGTTGAGCGCGTCGGTCGCGGTCTGGCGGTCGAACTTCTTCATGATCTCCGTGACGAACTTCGTGCCGTCGGCGGAGACGTAATCGCGCGAGGCCGACTCGGGGCGCCGCGCCAGGATGCCCTTGATCAGCCGGTCGAGCACGTCAGGCGAAACCGGTTCCATGCGCGCCATGCGCAGCATGACATCGGCCTTGAAGCCGAGGTCCATGGTCTTGAGAACTTCGGCGCAATTGTCGTGCTCGAGCTGGGCGAGGATGAGGGCCCAGGTCTGGGGCTGCTCGCCGCGCAGCATCTGGCCGATCGCGGAAGCGGTGAGCGTGCGCAGTTCCTCAACCATCGGCGATTGCGCCGAATCCGGGGCGACCCGTCCGATGACTTCGCGGGCCTTCGTCGCGCCGAACGATTTCTCGAGGACGTTTTGCGCCTTCTCGACACCGCCGAGCGCGGAGGTGACCCCCTCGAGGGTGACGGAGGAAAATTCCTCGAGCAAGGCGTGCTGCACTTCGGCGGAAAGGAATTCGATCTTCGCCATCTCGGTCATGATCGCTTCCATCTGGCGCTGGTTGAACGCGGAGAGAATCACCGACGCTTCCTCGGGTCCGAGGACAACGAGCAGGCCGGCGAGCTTCTGCGTTTTGCTCAGCGTGGCGATGGGGCTGATCTTTTCTTTTTCGGGAGTGGCGGCAGGCATGGGATTTCAGGGTGGCGGGTTGGAGGGGTTATGAAGCGATGCGGACGAGCCGGAGCTGAGCCGGGTCGGTCGAAGCGGGCTTTGCGTAACTGAGGCGCGAGACGATCGGGAACCGCGTGCAGAGAATGAGGGTGTCCTGAATGAGGGCGATGAACTTGCGTTTGTTGGTGTTCATAACTTCGCGCAGCGTGGAGGATTAGGGCGTGGCCGAGACCCAGAGGTTCTGGCGCTTGATGAGCTTGGTGGAAGCGATCCGCATGCGGTCGGTCCAGGAGAGATCGAGTTCGCCGAGTTCGTCGGCCGGGCAGTAGTCCGAGGCGCTTGCGCTTTCGAAGTCGGCGAGCTCGGTGTCGATCATCGCCGCGGCGGGGGAAGCTTCCTCCCCGGACGAGAGTTGCGTTTCCTCGAGGCGTTCCGCGGCCTCGGCGGCGAGGCGCGCTTCGCGCTCGCGGCGCTGCTCAAGCCAGCGCGTGCCGGGCAGGACAACGATCACTTCCGGCGTGGCGCTGTAGACGATCTCGGTGATGCCGCCCGCGCGAACGCGGTACCTGGCCGGCATGCGGCGGGATTTGGTGAGGGTGCTCATGATGATTTGGTTGGTGAGTAAGGATTAGTTTTTGAAGCCGGTGGAGGAGTCGGCAAAGACGGTGCCGGCGAGGAAACGCACGCCGGTCTTGCCGGTGATGGTGCCGGGCAGGCGGCGATTTTTGCGCGAAGGGGTGACGGGGCCGGGGCAGCAGACGGTTCCGGCCAGCCGGATGATGTTGGCGCTCATTTTTTGCGTCATGGAGGTGGGTCAGTTACAGCGGTCTAGTTGCGGCGCAGCCAGGCCTTGAGGGCCTGCGAGGCGTTGTCGGGGTTTTCGCGAATCAGGCGGGAAAGTTCCTGCGGGGTGAGGACGTTGGGCGCGAGGCCGCCGCTGCCGGGGCGCGGGGTGGCGCTGCCGCCGGTCACGTTGACGCCGCCGTTGGACTGCAGCGTGTAGTTGTGGAGCAGCGACTCGAAGGCATCCGGCGCGGCCTCGTCCTTCTTGCCGGAGGAAGTGATGAGGCCCTTGAAGTAGAAGAGAATCCCGATGGCGAGCAGCACGAGGCTGCCCTGCGTGACGTAGGGCAGGTATTCGTTGACCTGGTCCTGGATCGACGCGGTCTTCGCGGCGGCGGGCTTGCCGTCGTCGAACATGTCGGCGAAGGCGACTTCCTGCGTCTGGATCGAATCGTTGCGCGTATCGCCGGTGGTGAAGCCGACCGCTTCCTTCACGATGTCCTCGATCTGCTTGATTTCCTCGGCGGAGCGCGGTGTGGGTTTCGCGTCCGCTCCGGTGCCCTTGCGCTCATTGAGCATGAGCGCAATGGTCAGGCGCTTGATCGTGCCGCCGCCGTCGATGCGGGTCTCCATCGTCTTGCCGACCTGATAGGAGGTCGAGGTGTTTTCCTTCTTCTCCTCGTTGCTCTTGGTGGTGGAGTCGGAGCTGCCCCCGGTGTTCGCGGTCACGCCCGCGCCGGCGCCGGAGGAACTGGGCGTGCTGGTCGTGCTCGACTCGGTCGTGGAGGTTTCCTGCGAGGGAGCGGTGCTCTTCGGGTCGTACTTTTCCGTCGTCTGCTGCGTGCTGCTGAAGTCGATGTCGGAGGCGACGCGCACCACCGACTGGCCGGGCCCGAGGACCTGGTCGAGCATGCTCTGCGCTTTTTCCTGGAGATAATTTTCGAGATCGGTGCGGGCCTGGCGCTGTTTGCTGGTGATCTGGCCGCCGGCAAGGTCGCCGTCGGAATCGGCGGAGCCGGACATCGCGCGGCCGGTGCCGTCGATCACCGCGACGTGCTCGGGCTGGAGGCCCTCGACGCCGTTGGCCACGAGGAACTGGATGGCGCGCACCTGCTCGTCACCGAGCGAACGGCCGGGCTGGAGCTGCACGAACACGCTGGCCTTGGCCTGCTGGTGGTCCTGGCCGAAAAGCTTTTCCTCCGGCACGACGATGAGCACGCGCGCGTTGGCGACCTCATCGAGCTGACGGATGGTGCGGGCCAGTTCGCCCTGCAACGCGCGGTAATAATTGGCGCGCTGCATGAAGTCGGACATGCCGAAGGTCGGCTTGTCGAAGAGCTCGAAGCCGACGCCGCCATCGGACATCGTCGGGATGCCCTGCGAGGCCAGGCCCATGCGCACGGAGTAAACCTGCGCGGCGGGAACGAGCACCGAGCGGCCACCGTCGGCCACGTCGTAGGTGATCTTTTTGGAGTCGAGATACTCGACGACCTTTTGCGCCTCGGCCGGCTGCATGCCGCCGTAAAGGAGCGTGAGCTTCGGCTTGCTGGCGAGGTAAACCACGCCGCCGAGCACGGCGAGGGAAAGGAGGAAGCTGGCGACGAGCGAAACTTTGCGCTGGGCCGAGAGGCCTTTCCAAAGGGCGAGCAGGTTTTTCTTAATATCTTCCATAAGTCAGGGTCGGCGGGTTCAGACCTGCATCTGCATGATCTGGTTGTAGGCATCGAGGACCTTGTTACGGACCTCGGTCAGGAATTCGAACGAGAGGCTGGCTTCCTCGGTGGCGACCATGGCCTGGTGCACCGGCGTGGGGCCGCCCTTGAGGACGTCGTTGACCATCGCGTTGGCGTTGGACTGCTGGCTGTTCACGTCCATCACCATCTGCTGCACCATGTGGCCCCACGTCGTCGGACTGGCGGCGCCGGTCGCGGCCACGGAGGAAGTGGACGGCGCGGTGGCCTGCGAGCCGAGCAGGTTGCCGAAGCTCTCGCTCACCGGGGCCATTCCCGTGGGCACGGCACCGGCGGGCGGATTCGCGTTGAGCGTGCCGCCGACGTTGCCGAGCTGGCCCTGGGTCAGGGAGGAGAGAGCGTCGAGAGGGTTGATCGTCACGGTGCGTTCTCAGTTATTCGACGATCTTGAGCGACTGCTCGAACATCGAGCGGCCGGTCTGGATGGCCTGCAGGTTCGCCTGGTAGGAGCGGCTGGCGGTCATCATGTCGACCATTTCGTTGAGCGGATCGACGTTCGGCATTTCGACCATGCCGTTCTTGTCCGCCTTCGGGTGGCCGGGCATGTAGACTTTCGGCATGGGCGAGGGATCATCGACGATCTTCGCCGTGACGCTGCTGCCCGCGTTCGCGCCGGTGCTTTCGCCCAGGGCATTGTTGAGATGCGACTCGAAGACCACCATCTTGCGGCGGTACACCTGGCCGCTCGCGTCCGAGGTATTCTGGGCGTTGGCCAGGTTGCCCGCGATGACGTCGAGCCGCGTGCGTTCCACGCCGAGGGCGCTCGCGGCGGAATCGATGCCGGGGATCATGCTCATAAGATCTCGTCAGGTTCGGGTTAAGGTTGTCCGGTGATGGCCAGCTTGATGCCGTGGTAGTTGTTGGACAGCATCTCCCCGGCGAACTCATACCGGGCGCTGTTGTTGGCCATGCTCACCATCTCGTTTTCAAGCTGCACCGTGTTGCCATCGGGACGCGCGGGGCCTTGCACCGCCGCGGTCTCGATTGTGCCTTGCGGCATTTCGTCCAGTGTCTGGCCTTCGCCGAGACGGTTGAGGGCATCGCTGAAGGCTTGCTGGAAGGACGAGCTGACGTCCATCCGCTGGTATCCCGGAGTATTGACGTTGGCGATATTGGACGAAATCGCCTGCTGCCGGAGCGCCGCATCATCCATCGCCAGACGGAGGCTTTGCAGCGCGGGGGTTATGAAGAGGCCATCGGATGCCATGCCTCCTCTATGCACGCATTATGCCACGGCTCGATTTAGTGTATAAGCTGCTGACTATGAAATAATTGAGCTTTTTGCCATGACCTTTCTCGCGGAATTTTTGTCCTAAATGCGAAAAGGTTGCGGAAAAATAATCCGTTGAAACAGGGATCTTTCCTCCACGCGAAAAACGGTGCGGACGAAAAGTCCGGACGCGCTTAAGAGCAAAGGCTTTCCGAAAGAGCGGACCTTCCCCTCCAAGCGGCGGAAATCGGACTAAGCGGCGAGCCGCGCTTAGTTCGAGTCTGACGAACTGGTGGTGCCGCTGAGCAGGTCGGCCAGGCCCGAAATGACGGAAGATGGCGGATAGTGGCCGGAAGCCACCTGCGCCGTATAAGCGGCCACGACCTGGCTGCGAACTTCAGGATACGTCTTGGCCTCTTCCACCAAGGCGGAAAAAGTTGGCGAGGTAATCTGAAGCGCGGGCTTGTCCGAGGCGCTGGATATCGTATCCACTGCCTTCGCCACGCTGGTACCGGTATCGGTCGATACCGGCACGAACGGTACAGTGATAGCGCTGTTGATTTGCATAACCCTTACTTGGTGTATCGGATCAGTGTTTCGTTTTCTTAATCGCTTTCCCACCGTTTTTTTGTTTTTTCGCCCGCTCATGTTAAGCCTCAAGACTGCCTAGGCAATGAGGGAACGCACGAGGTCGGAAATCTTCGCGATCCGCTCCACCAGCGCCCCCTTGAAATCTTCGCCGTCCACCACGCCCTCGTGACACTGGCCCAGGTAGGTCTTCCATTCCGCGGACGCGAAGGGATCGCCGGTATCGGATTCGTTGCCGGAATGGCCCAGGTGATAGTGCCGCGCCAAAAGATCCGCGAGCTGCACGACCAGCGCGTGGCGCGAGTACGGCTTTTGTTCCGTCACGCCGTTGTGGTGAAAGCGCACCGCCTCGCACAAGGCGAGGGGAATGCCCTGCTTTTCCAGGTACCAGGCGCCGAGGTGGCAATGGTCGATGCCAAGCGCTTCCTTTTCGGCCACCGCCGGCGCCTTGCGGGCCAGGATCGCCTCGGCATAGAGCACGTCGAACTTCTCCGGCATCAGGTGGGCCAGCACCACCTTGCCGATGTCGTGCAGCAGGCCCATGAGGTAAAACGACTCGAGGCTCAGCTCGGAAACCTTCAGGTGCGAGGCGAGTTCGACCGTCAGGTGCCCGACGCTCGCGCCGTGCGTCCAAAAGTCTTTCCAGTCGAGCGTCTCCTGCTTGATGTGGCAGGTCTTCTCGATGCAGCGGCTCGAGACCACCGCGCCGCGGAACGTATTAAGGCCGATGTAGAGAATCGCGTCCTGCACGTCGAGGATCGGCTGCGACGGCGCATAATAAACCGAGTTCGCCATGCGCAGCACCCGGAGCGACATGCCCTGGTCCACCTGCACGAGACGAGTGACCTCATCGATGCGGATATTGCTTTTTTGCGTGAGGTTCTCCAGCTCGGACAGCACCGATTTCAACGACGGCAGCGTGGAGGTCGCCTTGGGATCCTCCAGGTAGTCGAAAATGCTTTTCTCCGAGCGTGATTTCCTGGTGAGAGAAGAAGTTTTTTGAATCAAAGTACTCATAAAAATGAAACCCTCGGGTACGCTTATTTGATCGTCGCACTTGCACGAAAAATGAGGGCTTTCTGATAAGTTTGCGCTGCCGAATTTGTATCCCATGCACATGGGAAAAATTTTACTTTCCAGCCTCAGTTTTTCGGACCCTGGCCCGATAAAACGACAAACGAATGAACTATAAACGGGAAAATTACTCGCTTCGCCGGACAAATTCTCCCGCTTAACGGAAAGGATGAGATATATGGCTTCCTCCACGCGCGCCCCGTTCCCTCGCATCATCTGCCTGCTCCTTTGCTTCACGCCTCCCGCCCTGAATTTCGTCCACGCCGATGATCTCACCGGGCTCGCGCAGGACGATGCCAAGGACCTTCTGCCGCCTTCCGCGCAAACATCCTCCGCGCCCTGCTACAACTCCGGATTTCTCCCGATGCCCTCCTGGGCGCGCGGCGTGGTCATGCCGCCATTGCCCGCGGTGCTGACGCCGATGGGCAGGAAAGTTGTCCTTACCACGCCGCCGACTCCCGCGCCCGCTCCGCTTGCTCCGCCGAAGGATACGGACAAACCCACCGTCGTTGTGGCCCGGCCCACCGTCGTTTCTCCCGCGCCCGCGCCGAGTCCCAATTTGATCGCCGTCTCGCCCTTCCTCGACTGGATCAAGGCCAATCCCCATGCCGCCGCCGAGCAGGCACGCCAGCAGGCCGGCGCCTATTCGGCCGCGGATCCCAGCGGCGCCATCGTTGCCGCGCCCGCTCCGAATGCCGCGCCTAATAATAGTGGCACCGTGCCCGTCGTCGTGGCGCCCGCGCCGTACTGGATGCCGCCGCTGATCGACGCCGCGCCGATTGTCTCCAACCCCGGCAACATCAGCGGAAGCGGCGCCGCGATCTACAGCACGCCCCAGCGCTAAACGATCATGATCGCCCCGCGCCCCTGGAGCATCCTCGCGGCCTGCATCCTGGCCGGATTTCCCGCGCTCGCCGCGGACAAGACTGCCGCGCCGTCCGATCCCAACGCGGTCACTGACGCCACTCCGGGCGCCGACAGCTTCAAAGACGCCCTCGCTGGTCCGGCCAGGTCGCCGAGGGACGTTGACGAGGATTCGTCCGTCTGCTTCAACCACGCCGACTACCTCCGCGCGCACCACGATCCCTATCTCGCCGCTTCCTATCTAAAGGAAATCGCCACCAACGGCACCGTCCTGCCGCAGGACCGCTCGCGTGCCATCATCGAGATGGCCGACACGCTGCAGTCG
>Ga0209611_10003597_pt1 | contig 26774 bp, 21 predicted proteins | sample S1TSphgellanicum_3_FD_187693 | JGI IMG/M metagenome (GOLD analysis project Ga0209611, IMG submission 187693) | Host-associated microbial communities from peat moss isolated from Minnesota, USA - S1T2_Fc - Sphagnum magellanicum MG (SPAdes) (version 2) | ecosystem: Host-associated > Plants > Peat...
CATCATGGTAAGTTACGAATCTCTCACCCTATCTTTGTATCTTCAACTTGGACACAACGCGTTAGATCATTAGTGAACTCATTACTTCTTTGAACCACTTACTTGTTAGACTACAACTACATAGTAGTTCCACTTCCAACCGATTTTTATGTGAGTGCATATCTTAATGGTGAAGGTGTGCCATTATTCCTCACAATAAAGTTCAACTCTAACCCTTCAAAAGTTCATAACTACCATTTGGTTAAGGTTTCACAAAAAGAGATTCCACATTTAAATTTATCATTTCATTCTTCAACCCATTCTTAGTCCTTATAAACAATTTAGATTGAAATTTAATATGAATTTTTAAATTTCTTAACAATCCAGCTAATCGACCAATCCATATTTTTTACTTCAAAAGTTCACTATTAATAGTGAATGGTTATTCTCAAAAAATAATTGTGTAAATGTCTTCATAATCAAATTGTTAATTTAGAGTGAATCATCATTTAATGTACTTAAAATTCAATTATTCACCATAAGCATTTAAACACAAAGCACCCTATAAAAATTGCCATTATCACACCAAACATGAACCACTATAGCTTGCATTCACCCTACATTGAAGATTTGAAATCCAAGACCAAATGCAACTCAAGTGGAAAAATTGGACAATGGTCACATGAATGCTCAAGGAAGAATAATGGAGGCAAGAAGTCAATAATGAAGAATGAAACTAATTTTGTTGTGACAAAGAATGAAGAATTTGAATGTGTAACTTTTGTTAGAATATCTTTGGGAACACTACTTTTGTCATAGGGTGCATTTCTTAATGTTATGAACATAGAGAGACTTGAGAAATTTGAAAATATAGTTTTTTTATTGTCACATCGTTGAAAGCAATAAATGAGCAATTAGAAAAAATATTTTTTGTTATTACATCTTTGAGAATAGTGGGATCAATGCCTTCGTCCCAAGCTTTGTGTATTGATGATGCATACACATAAATATGTTATATAGATGTCCAAGTGCTATTAAGCACATGGCCAATGGCCATTGTCAATGATCAATATATTTAGATTTGTGGTTGTGGAGATATTCCTATTGCCCAACTTATTCATGGTGTTTGAAAATGTGGTATTTCCAAGAATGTATTGTATATTTTTAAATTGCAAAAAAATAATTTTCAATTGGTGTAGCTATAGATATATGAATATATATACTAATTACAAGCAAGACAAATACGAGTTGATGGATCAATCTAGGGGAAGAAAGACAACTTGTTATAACTAGGACTTGGAGTGGCAAGTTGTGCAAACTACAATCAAGGTTGATAAGTCACAAAACCAACTCAATGCACCCTTACTCATAAGGGCTTTCCAACAATACCAAGAGCACAATGTTGGGGCCAAATGTAGTTTGGGAGATTTCACATGACAAACAAAAGAAACAATTTACCTTCCTTAGTAAACAAAGGCATATTCTAGTGTGGCCTTGGCAATTTGCCCAAATGTGAACATGATTATGTAATTGTTCAAAATGTGAATAGAACCCTAATGATAAAGCTCAATTGTGAAAAAAAGTTTCAAATTTTAATTAATTTTCCAAGAAAAAAATTATTCAAAATTCAATAGCTCCCCCACCTTAGGTCTAAAGGTTACAAAATCACCTCCAAGAAATTCCACTCAACACTTGGGCTTTCTAGCATTACCATGATCTTGCTTCAACTTCCTTTAAAAAATTAATTTGTATTTTATTGAATTATGAATGAAAAAATTATACAAAATTCAATAACTCTTACATCGTAAGTCTAAACATTATCAAAACACCTCGATCCACTCATGTTTGTCAAAAGCTTTTCAATGGTGTCATGAGCACAACATGGGGCACCATGGTTTGGTATCTACCTTCCTTAATATATAGATACCTCCACAACAATGCCATAGACCTATTAAGTGCCCTCAATTGTTAAATCCCTTTATTGAGTAGCCTATTATTTTTTATGGCCTTCTTTTTCCCCCCTTACCCCAACATACGTGCAAAACTAACAATCCATTGTGTGAAGGCAAACTCAGTTTGCCAAGCTTTTTTGTCTTGGCACTTTGATTAGTTCCATGATATACCTTATTTTGTTTACTTTGATCCACTTTGATTATTTTCTCTTGTCCTATTTCTAATGAAAAGGGATTGAAGAAAGGCATAATGGAATCACAAAAGAATTACAATATTGGGTGATATTTGCATTATGGGCATTATGTGTGTTTTGTGGGGTGGGGATATATCGATCTTGAAAGAATTTAACATTTAGCATTTTACAAACCATTTTTTATACTCCCAAAATTACATGGAGCTTATATTAATTTGGACATGTCAAAATTTAGTAAAGACCACCAATCCATTCATCAAGTAATGTGCTAGAACCTTGTTTCTTAGTATGAAAAAGAGGTTGCAAGGTTGAACATGTATTAATTAAATGTTTGGATTTGTGCACCCCTCATGTGTTAAAAGCTTCTTGCACTTTGCAATATGTCTTTTGCATGGGCCACATGTAAACAACATGCAAATTTTAAATTCACTAAAGGTTCATTCACACCAACTGATAACAGAGTTGGTAAATCATTTTTAAAATAATAATGTTCATACATAGCAAGGTCTATTGGCAATTAGATGACATGGATTGCTTATGTCTAGCACACTAACAACCTAATTATCAAAATGTGATAATGTTAAGACATAAACATAAAAGTAAAAATCTTTCAAAATCCTAGATTCTCTCTTGTTCATAACCCTATCAACATGGCTAAACTAACAATTTGATAAATAGGGTGGTAAACTAGCATTGCAACACCATGAACCCGATGTTCCACCAAATCTTGAAAAGGCAAGCTTTGTCAAACTTTGAAGAAGCAAGGTAGAAACACTACTTTGCCCAATCTTGAAGCATAGAGCTATGTTGCATTGAAGCTTGAAGAAGCATGTAGAAGTTGTAGGGTCTTTGAATGATGGCATCAAAAGAACATTCAAAAGCATATTCAAGAATAGCAAATTGGCAAGTGCCAACAATAACTTCATAATTTTTGATAGCAAGTTTTCAAACTAATGCTCAAGCAAAAACACAATTGAGTGGTAGTACGGTAGCAAGCGGTTGAGGTAAAGGTCGAAGTGGCAGTAGAGCAAGTTGGAGTGCCAATGATCTACAAATCCTCAACAAAGACATGGTAACTAGGAACATACGGAAATGTTTCCTATAAACATGCAAAACACACAACCATGAAGGAGCTTGTTGATCCATGAGCACAAATGATTCCTATATGTTGCTACACAATGATGGGAGAAGATTGCTAAAGATCTACAAACAGGGACCAAAAGCAAGTTTCCACAAAATGGAACAATGTGCAAAGATAAATGGAACTCCTTCAATTCTAATTACAAAAAGATTTTTGATTATCACAAAGGGATTCGAAACCATACTTGTTTTTGGATTTGGTGTCTAAAGAGAAGGAAAGGTATCATTTACCTCGTTAATTCAACCAAAAAATTTATGATCAAATTGAGTTATTTCAAAGGGAAAGCAGTGTGACTACTCCGTTGCACTCTAAAGACATCAATATTGATGGTGACAAAATTTGTTGACCAACAATTACACAAGTTTAGGGTTACACAAGAGACACAAGATGAGATAAAAGATTTTAAATCGCAAAGGAATGCAAATGACTCTCAAGATCAACCAATTCCAAATGTTCCTGGGGTGCTAAGAAATCCAAGTGTTATGGATTTGTCTCAAAAAAACACAAAATTATTACCAAGCAATAGCCACCAACCTCCTATGGTCAATCTTCTCGATTCTCCTACAACACTTACACATGGCAAAACTATAATTAAGAAGAAACGAAATAATCTTTTTTCTCTTATCATCAATTCTACAAATAGAAATAACAAAATTCTTGTGGAAGCAATGGAGAAGATCAGTGTTATGTAACTTGCTAGACATAACCATACCTTCGAGGAACATAAAACACAAAAGAAGAAGGTGAATTGAATGAGTAAAAGCTTGGTGACTACTCTTTCAAACCTAAGCACGACTATGTGCCATGCAATCATCATAGATCAGACACTCATGCATCCACCAATTACCTTACTTGAATCTTCAAATGATGAGGAGGAAATGGATGCAAAATGAAGAAGTCAAGTCACTAGAAACAAGTTCATTCCTAAAAAATTTTGGACATTCAGAAATCAAAATCAATTTGGCATTCAAACTCAAAAACTTGTTTTGACATTCAAACTTTCAATTCATAAATTTGCTTTAATGTTCATGTATCAATTTCCTTTTCTAATTCTAATGTAATGTGCACCATGTCAAAGTTAAACATTAGTGGAAATATAGTTGTAGACATACTTTCAATGTCTATAATTTTGTGGTTTCTAGTCTCTCAAGTAGTGCTCCAATGTAATTCTTTGGGTGACTTTTGAAATTTTCCCTCTCTGCAAGGTAGGCTCACTTCCCTAATCAATTGTTTAATCATCAAAATTTGGTTTCATCCCCCATGTTTATTTTATCCCAAATTCTTAACTTTTAATTGAACCATTAGTTCATCAATGTTTGCATCCTTCCCATTCAAAATCATGTTATGTAAGATACAACAACATCCAACATCAAGTAGGATAAGCACATTTAAGTTAGATTTCATCACCAATTCACTAAAGGTTTTTTTCAAAATATTCTTGAAGTTGTTATCAACTAAAACTCTTGCTCAAGAAAGTTTTTTATTGAATAAAGTTTGCAAAACATAGTGCCTTTCACTAGTTTGCTTGTGTGGTACCATCAACCACGGAAGCAAAGGATATCCCTTATCCCTAATCAAATATGGGTCGATGCCTTCATGCCAATTTTGCTCATTGAACAATTCTTCCCATGTAACCTTCTACTAAATGGAACAAAGATGCAACACCTTCACATCATTCATGGTCCTCAACATCCCAACAAAATGTTAGGGCATATTCACAATCAAGGTACCTAAAAGGATGGTCTAATGAAAAAATGATTACAAAGGACTATTTTGGATTTTTATTACATTTACTATTTTATGATTATAATGGATTAGTATATGACTATAACTAGAACAATGTCATGTTAATCTCATATAAAAATCCAAGAATAGATTGGATACATTTAGATGTCCTTTTGAGTCGTTTTAAATAATCTAATACCTTGTTTCAATTGTCATTTTCATCTTAAAGGAATCAAAAGGAATGTATTAAACAATACAATTGATTTCAAGTTTCTTTCATGGATAAATAATGCATACATCTATGTTTGGCAATGTTCATATAATGCATTTGATTAAATAATATATGATATAAGAATTTTGAAAGCTATAAAGTCTATTCTGAAAGGGTGACAAAGAAAATGAATTTTTTTTTTTTTTCCATTTGGTTGATTTTTTATATTCACTAGGTTTAGAATTTGTAGCCCCAAGTGTCGGCAAAATGTGTAAGAAATTTTCATGCAGGAAAACATGTTTAAGTTGTATCTAAAAATTTATGTATTCATTTTTAGCATTTCTGATTTTTTACCGAAATATTTATGCATAATTACATACACATGTGAAAAATCACCACCACCAAGAATGATCATGAACATCAATACGGAGGAGGCGGGGAGGAGGTAGGTACATGCAAGTGTCCATAGAAGGTAAGTACATTATGTGAACAATGTTAGTGTTACAGCTACGATCGTAAGATATGGAACTAGATACTAGTGTGAAAAGTTTTGGCACATTAACATAATCATCCATTAGGGCCTATTACAAAGATAGACTAACCTTAGGTGTGAACGAATCTGAAGTTCAATAAGGCAACTCTATCAAAAGTTGAAATGCTGACCTCCCTCATGTCTAGATTTTATCATATTGTAGTCAACCCAACACCAAGCAACATCATCTGTCAATTTACCAATTTATCTACTAGATGCACATTGAGTCTTGTCTCCAAAGGAAACCCCACAAGCCATATTCCTTCCTGACATGCACAAAGAGTTTTTGTTGGTGCTTTGCAAGATGTTGGCCCACCCCATTTGGCTTCCCCTGACAATTTCCAAGACTATCATTACATGAACACTCAGCACAGGCAAAGAAATTAAAACATTTGACAACTAGAAAATAATAATAATAAATTTAATTTTTAAAAAACAGATAATTGTTTAACTTTATGAAAAGCAAACTCCAAAAATGGTTTGGAAGATTTTGCTGTGCTGTGCACCCAAAAGCTTGAATTGCAGCATCCAAATGCTTTTGACTCACTTTGCAGTGTTGGAATTGTAAGTGCTCACATGTTGTTCAATCACAAGTAGCTACTGTTTTTCTTTAAGGTTCGGTATTGAGTGTCGGTCTGGTATATAGGCCTGCATCTGGTATCAACACTGGTAACGACCCTATGATTCTGGTATGAGCTGAGGCAATACCAGCCTTATACCAGTACCAGCCTGGTAGGGACTTGAGGTAATATCACCCTTGCACCAATTTCAGGAGTCTCAACATTCAAAATATACCAGATAGGTGCCTAATAGCAGCCAATAATCAGTCTATGGACCCAATACCAAGACCTGAATGGTATGGAAGTTTTTTAAAAGTGCCCAATTCCAGTAGCAGCCTTTATGAAAAGAAAAGCAAAGCCCCATACCAGAACCAGGGCCTGGTATGTTCAAAAGTCATGCCAGCCAGACCAACACTGAAGTGATGCTGCATGAGGATTGTTCGGCTAAGATCCCCCTTTTTGGTGGGGTAGTAAAGTGTTTATGCACTTGGGTTGTAGTGAATTTCTTTAACTGTCTCTCTCTCTCTCTTTCTCTCTCTCTCTGTGCAATAAGAGAGGCATTCAACTGCTCTTGGGTCCACACCCCACACATGAAGACCAGAAGAGTCCAGAACTCTTCTTCTGAACCAGATAGATGGTGTATACATGTAGAAGAATTGTTCAACTACAACTTTTTTCCCATTGCATGTCAGATTGATTTCAGCAACAGAATCCATTCCAGATCCTACTTGGAGCTACTGCTACATACTTCCTACTTCCTCACATGCAGACTGCCACAAATGAATGAAAGCCGATACATCCTATGTCACTATTGCTCAGAGTAATGGCAATTTTCCAACTCCAATTGCCTTCAACTGTATCTTCGGATCTAGATAATACTAGCTAGAAGCACTTGGTTCCTATCCCTCTGTAACCTCTTCAGTGTTCATCACATTTGAATGGGTATTTTCAATTTGGAAATATCCACAACATCATAAGGTGTATACCATCATAAGGTGTATACCTTATACATCAATTGTGCAACATTTTCTGGATAAATAATATGCCAATTAAATTTGACAGAGCCATGGTTAATGGCATTTATCAGTGAGGTGGTAAAACTTTGTGGTTTCATCCATTTTTATTTTTAAAAAGTATGCAGTGTTTATAGTAATTTGACAGATTCAGTGTAATATGTGATATCACCATATTCAATTGTCAAGGCCTACTGGAGGAGGAAATGTCATTCTCTGTTGTAATCATGGCTTAATTGTGAAGGGAAATAATGTGCCAAATAATAGGTTTTTGTTTCAAGTTCAGAGTTAAATAGTAGGACCATTAGTAGAGGGATCAAATGGAGGGTGGAAGACACCACAGACTGGATTCAGCATGTTGGAGGAGCTGTGTTTACCTCAGACATGCACTTTGTCAGACTTCATGGCTAATTGACTTTCAGTTTTTTGTGCTGCCGGACCCCTTTGCACCCTATTTGTCCAGCTAAGTGAAATGGGTAACTGTTTGTTTCCCTCCTCTCTTCCATCTTTGCTCCATCATATTCTTCCGTTTTGTCGTCCTAAAGTTTCATCTCCCTACCTACTCTCCCACCAACCTTTCTATGTTTTACCTGGGGTAGATTTGCCTCCCTTTTTCATTTATCTCTCTCTTTGAATGTCCGTCTGCAAGCCCAAAATAGGACTTACAAAATGGATCTGAAGAATTGACAGGGTGCTCCACTTTCTCCTTGATTATGTGTATCTCCAAGCCCAAAATAGGACTTACAATTGGATCCTGAAATTTTGACAGGTTGCACCAGAGTCCACGTTCTTATCATCAGCTGACCAATTTGAGAAACTGTAACTCTCTGAGATTCTCCAGTCAAATTTTACTCTTAAATTGACGCCATTCAGGGGCTTTTGCAGCCTTATCTTGCTTCTTTTGTTCTTTTTTCCTGCAGAAAATTAGACCCTTACTGAATCCAAGAAAAATGAATCTGAAAAAGGAGAAACTGTTGATCAGTTCTTGGCATCCTAGTACTTTCCAAGAGTGAAAACTGAAAACCTCAAAGAGTTCAAAGAATGCAGCTGTTCATAAGCAGACATTGTCAATGGGTTAGGTTAAGCTAGCAATCCAGCTGCCTGAAAATTGTGCTTTGTCAACTCCTGCTCTATTTGAGTGGCCGCTGCAATAAGGTGCTGTTGAGTTCTCTGCATCTCAAATGTGGTTGATATTTGGTTAGCCCACCTCAAAAGAAGGCCTAGAAAACAAGTGTCTACAGCAAATTGCCTCAGAATTGCTTAACAGGAATACTAAGGTATCACAACCCCCCTTCCAAAGGAACTATCTATGCAGAGGCCTTGAGGATAAGAGTAGATTGTCCGTGAATAAAACCCTAGTACAAAATGTCAGCGATTAGGGCAGCATGAGAGTAAACAGTGATGTGTCTGGAGAGATGTGAAAAATCAAGCCACACTGTGGTCAAACTTTCAAAGGCATCTGAAATTAAATATACATCAATGTATCTGCTCTTTGCATCTCGATTCATTCAAAGTCTTGGCCTTCCAAACCAAGTCTTGTAGTGCAACCCAAATGCGCTCTGTTATATGGGTATACATCCATCTCCAAGCAGCCTCTTCAAGCACTGGCTCTGACACCTCTTGATGCCCACTTCTCACGCCATCAAAAGTCTTAGCAGCCTGTTGACAATGTGAACTATTTCTTATCCCAAATGGCAGAGGGTGAGGATTGTTCATTGTGCTGCCATGACCTACAAGCTTGTCACTCATGGAGAAAAATAGTTTGCCATTGGTGTCATCAAGACCTGCAGAAGCCCTGGCCCAGTCATGGGCAGCTTGCTTCAAGCCTGGAACATCAAACTGAATCGGTTCTCCAACAACAATACTGATGTGCTTCATCCACAACGGAACAAGTGGACGCTGCCCATGCCAGTAATTTTCAGGTAACACCTGCAACAAGTTTTTGAGGTATCTTCTCTGAATGTGAGTCCCAAGAAATAGACCAAACATAATTAGAGTGAAGCACACAGACACCAATGTTAACACTGGCTGTATCCTTTAGTGAATAGACCTGGCCCTCCTATTGTAACAAAATCTTCTAAAAAAGGGGTCAAACAGAGAGGATGAGACAAGAGATTTCTGTACCTTCTCAAACCCACTGTGGGCAATGGGCAAGACAATGGGTGAAACTGCAGCTCGTGCAATCAGACTAGCAGTTCCCCATTTCAATCGCCGAAGGGGAGATGGCTCTTGGCAAACCTTGCCTTCTGGAAATGTGTGAATCTGCATGCCATCTTCAAGTCAATCAGATAGGGGAATGTACCACTTCATGCCACACATACAATCAAAGTTATCATGATTTTCAGCTGGATTACACATACTGAACCCAAGCCAATTACTCAAAATCTTCTAAACAAAAATACTGGCAGTAAAGTTGGTCCCATAACTGCTCACCCAGTCACCTTCATTGATACGGTTAAGAGCCTCACTCATATGTGGTTGGTAAATACCTTCCCCTCGAGTTATAGGTATGCATTTGCCTGCTTACAATCGCAACCCACAACATACTCAAACCTGCACTGTACTTGCACCTCCATACATTGTAAAATAAATCAGAATTGGAAAAATTTCTTAAAATTAGGAAACAATGGTTCTAATATACTAAGGTTAAATGTTTAAGCATGCCCAGAACAATTTTCAACTCCGAACAATAAACAATTAACCCCAAGAGCTTGAATTGGGGGTTTGGATAGGGTATGTAAGTGCTCTTGATAAGAGCTTCTTTCTGTCCCACTCCAAGGGTTTGCCAGCCATGAGCCACTTTTAAAGCACATAATACACCCAGATATTTAGAACCATTGAATATCTGCTATTTTATTAAACAGCAGTTTTAACAAATTGACAGACATTAGTGAGAACAAAGTATGACACTGGCAAGTACCTAATACACATACCTACCCAAGCGGAAGAAATATGAGTAGAAGGGATTGGTGAAGCAGATATCACTGGCTGCCAATGTCCAACGGCACAGCTTTGGGTCTGAGATTGGGAAGCCTTGGAAACCCCACATCAAAGGGTCATCCAACCTACAAGAAAAATGAGAAGGTAACAAAGAAATTCTGGCCGATAAATGACTGATCTTAAGGATAGCGCAAGAGAGAACATGGAAATGAGGGAAAATCAAATTACAAGAGATCTCTTATCAGTCAATAGTAATGAAGTAGAGCACATTTCTTGCTCCTGAAACCTAAGGATTACCAGCACACTTACGTGGACATATGATTACTGACAGTCACAAGAGGTGTACCCGGGGAGCGTGACATCACCAGTGACATCAGCATGTCCTTGTTATACACCTGCAACCATTCCATTCCACCAGACAAGCTTACAACATGATCATTAAGCAACAAAACTACAATAAATCTCATGAGAATCAAGAAATACTCCACAAACAACTGGGATGCTCTTGCATACAATTCCTCGAGCAAAACTTTAGTCAATTTTAGGGTTACAAAAAACCCTAGAGTGTTAGAACAAGAAGGACAAGAAGAAATGAAGGCATGGCTGCTGCTGACAAACAACCTCAGCTGCATTGAGTCGAATGTCAGACATGTAGCATCCACTTGGTGACATTTGTAGCAACCACTTACAAGAGGACCTATGTAGCCTACAAAGACTGTGAGCCACAATGGTGAAAACAAAAAACAAAAGAGAAACTAGTAAACCCTACATAGACCATATCCAGACCCTAAACAAGGAAAAAAAATTTTAAACGAGATTGATGGATGGCAAGAGATGCAAAAGGAGGAGGGCAACAAAAAAGAGACCTACCTGTGTGGAATTGAGAACCGTAGCATAAAGCTTAGCGAAGGCTCCCACGGTGGTGAGGATGATTCGGCGTGGAATGCCACCCAGATGCGTTGCCTTGGCCGAATCCGGCACCATGCTCAAGGCTCGCATAGCACTCCGCCCCACCACTACTTTCCACCGGCACCTAGCCAAAATACTACTACTACTCCTCATCCCCGCCACCATCTCTCCCCTTCTTCCCAAACCGCCGATCTGCTCACTACGACGACGTACCACATCCCCACAGTGCCGCCACTGCAATTCCGATCTCCATCTCCATCGCTCTCCAAAAGCTTCAAACTACGCACGCGCTCCCTCTAGAAGACTACACCAGCTGGTCCGGGTATCAATTTCACCCACGCATACCCGGTGTGATGTTCACGCAATATTCCTCTTTTAATAAGATGTTTTTAGTGACATTAAATTGCAACAATTAATCATCCTTGTTGCATTTTTATTTATTTTAACATAAAATATCAAGCCAAAAACTTTATAAGTTATCATTTCTACTCCCAAACTTGATTTTGAAAAATAATATAATTATTCAACACCTAAGTGCCAAACTAAAATGTTAAGGCACTACAATAATATAGGTAGGTTATCTTTGTCAATAAAAAATCACAATAGGGATATCATTATCATTCCATTGAATTACATGAAAGTGTATAATGATCAAACTCACAAATGGGGATGTCAATATCATTCCATGAATTATGAACATTCATCCATGTGTAATCCTTGTAATTACAATTAGGATGTCACTACCTATTATTACATCAATTATGAACACTTTGAAAGTAACCTCATGTGGATTTTTCTTTGGTTTAGAAAAATTTAAAACCTCTACTCTCCTAAAAGTTGCCTTCACACCTGGTGTTAGGGACTCTAGTGTTGTCCCCTCACATCATCATGTTAATCATTTAGGACTTAAACCTACTTACCATGAAAATTTTATGTTAAGCTAACATTCACTTAACATTGAACTATCACCTATTTAAAATTGTGTGCCACCTAAGATGCCACCTAGATTTTCATTTAACACTAACTTCACATAAAATTTTGAATGCACCATAAGTCTATTACAACCCGTTGTCATTTTGAAGTTATTTTATCATATTTTTCCTTGGGTCATCAACATGTAAATGCTTGACTTACCAATCACTCAATCCAATTTTGTTTTTGATTCCCCTTAAGTTTAGAGGTCTTTGAACCTTTTTGTATTAGGGTGTTTCAATGGGATCTCTTCTCTTTTCATCATCTATTATTAAGAATTTAAAACACAAGAATTTGCCCCCTATTATGGGGGAGATGTTAAATTAATTCTTCAAATTGTAACTAATTGTTTTGAACTTTTACTTTTTGCAAGTTTTTCAACTCTTTCAAAAGTTTTTAGATTAACTTAAATTTTTTGATTCATTTCTTTCTCAATTTTTTTTTGGCATTTTAGGTCCAAGGTCCTTACATAACCTTAAAACACCATATGCATAGGTGGTCTCTCTCCATTCTACTATTACGATGTGAATGACAAGTTCATCTTTTGGAATGTTGACAAAATAAAATCTTTTTCCATATTCTTGTGTGACATGGGCTAGCAAAATAACCTTGCCCTACATGATTTAGACTATCATAATGTAAACTACACAATTTCAAACCCAACATTATGTAATTATTCTCCAAAAAAACAATGGGAGTTGTTACACCTTAAAAGATAGGACTTTGACCACCTCATTGTTAACCACTAAAAAGAATCTTGTCTTTTGCAATCAATAAATGTGTGACCACATGTGATTACTTCACACATAATTATATAAGGTCTTTTTTGCAACTAAATTTGATTTTTGACATATTTGCATTTCAATCACAACTATGTGTGACTAATGTGATGTAAAATATTGTTTGTGGATGAGAATATGAATAAAATTCATCCCCTTCAAAATATGATGAAACCAATTTTTCTTACCAACTATGATGTGAACCTAAAGCCCTTAAGGTATGATAGAATTTATTGAGGGCGAACTAAAGATATATATACCTAATGGTACATTACATTTCTTTTTCTTTTAAAGGTACATTAAAGACTTACTTATTGCCTACCTTACATACAAACCTACATGCTTTACTAACATGCCTACCTACTAGCTACCTAGTTGGTCTTCGTAGGTGAGGTCGTTGAGTAGGTAAGTATGTCCATATGTAAGTAGCTAGGCTAGATATATAATAAAGAATAGGTACCTATAAATAATAGTGAACCTAGGTAGGTAAGTTAAGTTTAGGTTAATTAGTAGTAGGTTAAGTAATAGTTAGTAGCTAAGTAAGTTAAATAATAAGTAATAGATTAGTAGGCTAATTAATAGGATCTATGGGATAGTATCATTGTGATGTTTTTCCTTCATAAAAGTTTATCTCATATCCTTTGTCATCCTTCTCCCTTCTAATTTTATTAATTATATAATTATGTGCACTAGAAACATTCAAAAAACACAAATAACATTCAAATAGTTAACAAGTACAACTATGGTTGAACCTTCAAGGAAGCTACTTCCAATCTTTTTAAATGACATGGCTACCATATGGTTGTTAATAGAGCCACAAATAGTTGTAGTTTCATGCCAACATGACAAATGGTATATGAATGGTCAACAAATGAGAACATATATGTTTTCATCAATCGATTATATACATTTTCCATAACTATGATGATATCATGAACTATGTTTTCATTTGCAAATACATTTCACATGTGCAAATTGTCCAACGCAACTAAAAGTTTTTTGTCATAAGTGTGTCACTTGTGACTAGCTTTTAAACTCAAATTGAAGTCAAAAAATCAATTTTCTTTTATTGAACATATTTGGATGAACGTTATCTTTTTGGGTTGATTATCCTTTATGCACCATCATGTCAAACAAATCAAAGGTTATGACTAACCTTGTTTGTCCACTATTTTTTATAAACCCTTAATGATGCACACCCACACTCCTTGAAATATTCATATGCGAATTCAAAAGTGAAAACAACGAAAGAAAGAGTTGGGGTACGCTCCCTAGTTCATGGCACTTCAAATGTAAAAGGGCATGCTAAAGCTCCGAGATGGGGATTAGGATGAATGACAAGTGGGTCAAATATTCACACCGACCTACACAAACCAAACAACAAGTTGATTAATGCATGATTGGAGCATTTTTTATGCATGAACAAACCATAGGCATACACAAACTCACAAGACTCACCAAAGCCCGAACATGGGGGTAGCCACCACCTTCTTCATTATAGTATTTTCTATGATTAGACACGAAGGTTACATCCATATGTCATTTTGCCCCAAGACTTTCAAGTTGAGAGTCCCAAAACTTTCAAAATTGGGACTCCCGACATTTTGGAGGGCCATAACTTTTAGTTCAAACCTCCAATTAAGGTGTGGTTTAAAGCAAAGTTATAGCCCTCGTCAAGAGCTTTTCAACAATATGTGACATGCCACCTATACGCATGTATTTTAGGGCGATTCCTGACTTTTAATGGTCAAAAGTCAAATTGGCATTTTAACTCTTGGCTTTTCTTTTGGCCATAATTTATGTTTTAGGTACTCAAATGGATCATGCAAGCTCATTTTAAACATTTAAGTTTTAAGAGCTTTCAATGGTATAAAACTTTTTAATCCAATGAGTTTTGACCCCTGAAATATCTTTTTGAAAATTTGGGACTCCATAGGAATTCCAAGTTCCAAAGTGGTAGTCCACTTGGGAATGTGTGAGTTCATTCACTCACACTCCTGGGAATGCAAATGCGACTCCCAGATTGCACTATTGGCCCGCACCTTTCCCTTCTTTTACCTTGGTCTCGAGCCCCCAAGGTTAGGGTTATGACACTGAATGTCTAACTTATAGTTCCACCCCACTTGTTATCAACTTTGTTAGATATGCTTATTGGCAATTCTAATGAAATAAGTGATGTTCATGTGTTTACTATTGTTTAAATGTAAGTTGTTTCATGTTGTGGCAACTAATGCATTTGAAAATGTTGTTCTTGAAAAGGTTTGAACCAATGTTGCCCCATTTAGGTTATTGTTTAATTCCACACACCTTTGTCAATTTTGTTTTTGTATTAATGCCCCTAAAGGAAGATGCACTAACATTGTTATTTTGTGTCTTCAATGATTAAGGTTGCAAATTTGGGTACTCATTGGACCAAGTAATGTGGGTTAATTACATCAATATGGTGTGAACATGTGATTATTGATTAAACAATGGATAGTCTTCATGGTGTCTCCAAATGTTATGATTTAACCTTGTTTATTACCTTTGTCACATCCATTATCCTTTTATGTTGGGTTTTTATGCACCTAGTGTAATTGGAATTTGCCTATTGTTACCATTTTTTCCTTTTGCACATGGTTATCCCCTTCATAACCTTTCATGAAGTTACATGATTATTCCATGCCAACATTCATAGTTGAAATTTTGATTTCAAGCTCCACCACAAATGAGAACAAGTTTATTGTTGGGGTTTGAATTTTGTGACTTTGAAGGACTATCACAAATTGTGGAAGTCAGGATTTTCAACAAGCTAGTTTTTTCCATGCACACAAATCAAATCAAATTGCTTGACAAGGGCAAGAGCTTGTTCTAATGTGGTTCTACCAACTCCAATATGGGTGAATGACAATAGAATGTGCACCATCTATTGGATGTGTTTATCTTATTTTCACATGTACGAAGCAAGAACAAAAATAAAAGTTATTCATGGGAAGGCAAAGTTAAATTCTAAAAAAATATTCATGATATTGGAGGTTGAGGCATTATGAACAAATAAGGAACTTGAAGGTGATGGCTCAAGGTGCTACTCATGAAGAAGAAAACTTTAGTTTAAATGGAAATGATGGAATGATGCCACTGAATTTAGTTATTACTTAAAGTATAGTTATTAAGAAAAGGGGAAGGATTGAAAAAATAGTAAAACAAAATGATGACTAAAGATGGTCTTCTTCTTGGACGTTCATCTTATTTATGAACAAACTATTAAAATGCCCAAAATTTTTACCCTTAATAAATCATTCACCTCTACCCTATTGGTAGGTTTTTGCCAAACTCAGAATTTTTTTCCTTTTTCTTGATTTTTTTCCGTTTTCAATATCTTGTGAATCATATATATTTGATTTTTCCCCACCACTTGTGCTTTGCTAATCTCCTCATGTGTTCACACCATTGTTGAACGATTTTTGGTGGAATCACATGGACCTTACACATTGATCCAACAGATGTGGCATGTGATATACGATAACCATGGATTCATGTTCTAGGTCAAATTTAAATTTTGTTGTATGTAAGAAGATATGTACTTTGATCAAATTTTAGCACAAAAGATGTTGGGTCGCTACTCTACAAAAATGTAATGAATCAATTTCCTAGTCATATCCCCTATTGATGTGTTTGGAATAGTAAATGATATCATGTTATATTTCCACCATTTGTTCCCTTACTTCTTTGTTAAATTGTGTTGTTGTAAAAAGAAAGTGGTATAAACAAGCAACTTGCCTCCTCTAAACTCCCATGTTCAATGGTTGAAAGGGACCAATAGTTGCATTTTCAACATACTAATTTGGTGGGGTTAGCACTTTCATTTCCAATTTCCTACACATATCACAAACCACTCAACAACCTGTCATAACATGTTTAATTAAATCACATACACTTCAAAAATATTATTAGATGTTCAACACACTCTAAAATACATGGGAAATGGATAGGACTTGCTAGGCCTCTAGTTGAAAAATATGTACCATATACAAGGCAAGTAATTAATATTACACAAGTCAATTTAGAACATTTGACATGAAGATGTCAAAAAATTGCACAATGTTGTAATGATCTATGGGCAAAAGGTTAATTAATTAGATGAATGAACACATTACACAAGACCATGATAGGCCCATGGGTCCTCAAAAAGTAAAAATCACCTAACTATGTGGTATACTTTCCAAAACTTCCCACAAAACAAATGTCAAGAAATCATTCGAACATTGACAATCGTGTGTTCATTTAGTTTGTTGCTCGAAATACATTGCCTTCAAAAGCCACCCCAAGATCTCAAGGTGTCTTTGTTAAAGCTAGTGGCTCAAAGGGGTCTTTTTTTTATTGTTGACTTTTGTTACTATATGTTGGTTATTATTCTTGGATGGGGCAACAATTAATTAAACTAACATTCCCTCTACACATTCAACCTTTGACCCCAATTAGTTGTTTTCTTTGCACTTTCAAGAGGCATGCATTGGGTCACCCCTTGGTGTTTAGTAATTGAACCTGCCTACACATTTCCTAAGGGAAAATAAGGTATGTAATACCCCAAGGATAAAGATGTCAATAGAAATAATTATAATATGTCATTTCCAAGGTCCCAAAACATTTAAGGATTTTTAAAGTTGTCAATGGCAAGAAATGGAGTTTGTTCATAACCCTTCATTGTAACATGTAGAGTAAATTGCGAAAAAAAATGATTATATTGTTTCTACTAGAGGACATTGAATTAACTTATAAACCAAACACTACAATAAAACATATAGGCAAGAATTCAAACAATTCCAACAACTCATTTTCATGTTCAAAAACATCCAAAGCCCACCTTATCAATGAAGTAACCAAGTTGGCAATAAAAGATCTTTATGCCAACATGTCATGCCCGTATGCATGGCTTCATACGTGACGGCCGGTTACGGGCATGTCAATCATGCCTTTAGGGTTAATGTACAATCTTAGAGTTAATGTATGTTTTTAGGTTACTGTACACTATTAGGTGTTCTAAGGTTATAGCTTGTTTAGGGTTTCAGCTTTGTTGACAGTTGTATAAAAGGCCAAGCTCTTCCCTTTTCTTGTCAATTTTTCTAGAATTCTTTTGTCAAGGAAAGTTTCCTCCATAGTTAGATTAGATTTCAAATGTTCACAACGACTATTACATGGCTAACATTTACATACACTATGTTTTCTTTCCTTCTTTTCAATTCAATTTAATTCTAGAAAAACTGCTCTCTATCGCATAATGTTGAAAGCGATAGAATTTTTCCTGGCTTTGAGTTTTTTGGGTTTCTTTTGCTTGTTGGTTTCTTGTGTTTTTGAATTGTTGCTACTTCTTTTTCTTTTTGTACTCTTGTATTGTAACTACAATAGGAACAACAACCATAATTAGCAACAGCGTAAGCGAGGGGAAAAGGACACCGAAAAAGCCCACGATGGCTGCTATTATAATCTTTTGCAAGCCTAAGCTTCTGATCTCATTCGCACACCTTCTGAGTACCCGCCAAGCATCTATGCATTGATCTACATCCATTTTAATCTTTTTTCTCTTCTTCTTTTGTGCTTTAACTTTTTTGTTGCTCTAGTTCTTTGTGCAAATTTGCCGAAAGAACTCAAGATCGGCTAAAACTTGGCTTTCTTCAATTCTTCAAAAATCATTATTCTATTTCCATCTTTGTCAGCTCTCTACACGAATGATCAAAGGAACAAGCTACAAGATCCATTGAAGAAGTGAAAAAGAGAATACTAATTTTAAAAAACATGTGATAGAAGAAAAATTTTCTTTTATGCGCACCATTGCTACAGAGTTCATGGATGCGGATCGCTTTGCAATGTCGTTGCTGTCCATTGCCATTGTTGGTCGTTACCATTGTCATCCGTTGTTGTCATAATCGCCATCCGTTGTTGTTGTTGCAATCACTGTTCGTTGCAATCGCTGTTTGTTACGGTTGCCATCTGTCGTTATCGTCGTTCATTACATCACCGTTCGCCATTCGTTGTTCATCACCGTTTGTCGTAGTTTTGTCAACGTCACATCCATCACAGTTTTGTCCGACATCCATCAACGTTCGATTCCATTCATCTGGCCCCTTTCATCCATTGATGTATGTCCATCGCCTTTCATCCCCATCAACGCGTCATATTTTTCAAATCGTATGTACTATGTACATACATATCCGATATCATATTTTTCAAATTGTATGTACGTATTTTTCAAGATCGTATATAGGTTTTTAAAATTAATACATACATCTACATACTCTCGTATTAATACATACATTTACGTATTTTGTATTAATACATTTATATATGTTATTTTTGTATTAATACATACACTTACGTTATCTTATTAATACATAAATATACAATTCTTTCTTTCTCTACTTCGTCATTTAACACTAGTGATTACAGAAATTGAAAGCTACTTAGGTACATGTTCTTAAGCACTTCACATTTCAGTTTCCATTATGGTTGCATTTAATTGCATAGGTTGTGTTAGAACTTTTTAGTTAGTGCTCTGTATTGCTACAAAATTTTGGGGCATGGGACAACACCATGTCTTCGGATGATGAAAGCACTACCACTCAACCAGAGCCAAGGTATCAATTACGAAGTAACACATGATCATTTGAGCCAATTTCTTTGAGTTCATGAGCTTCCTGATGATACCATCAAACATTATAGTGCCACCATCATCTAATACAACTCCTACCAGGTATTCAAGTTTAGGTTACACTAATCAACGGTACATCAAAATCCATTTAGAGGGGTTAATCAGTGGGGTATGCCTGTTGTTGCACCAGCTTTCACACCATCACCGTATATTCCGTTGCAAGTTGTTACCTCTACACCCATATACACCATGGAGGTCAATAGTTCCTCTTAGAAAATTGAGAAGTTCAGTGGAAGGCTAGGTACCATTTCTTTGAGGGAGTTCAAGGCAACTTTCTCAACTATGGTTTGTGAATTGGAACTCAAGTATGGCATTAATTACATTAAGGTGTTCACATTCAAACAACTGGCTTATTATGTGCACTATGAGGCATTGGATGTTTACGAGCAACATTCTCCAAAGATTTTGGGTGTCACCCAAATCCCCAGTCCAGCTTATGCCACAACCATCGCCATTGCCTCTCAAACTGCATTACAAGCTACCATTACACATCATGGAACTATGCCCAATAATCCAGATTCGGTACCTATTTCAATAAACCTTTCTCCTCAACAACTCATTGCTACTATTGCAAACATTATTCCCACCATTGATGCATCAGCTTTTGCTGATCCAATGGGGGAATTCTTTCGAATTCTTGAGCAGGAATTTCTAGTTAAAAGTTCTGAAAAAATTCTACAGCTCGCCACTTGCTCTTGGTAGAAGGATGAAACCCTCAAGATGTTCTACAGGAGGCTTCTCAAGTTTAAAGAGGATACTCAGAGCATCACAGACCTAAAACCTATCCATCGATATTTTTGTTTGTTAGAAGGTATTCCGACACTCCATGCGTAGGTTTTGCAATGGGTTTTTGTAGAATTTAAAAACTCGTACACTTTGCTAGATGTGTATAACATTTCTAAAAAGCTGGAACTGGCTCATGCACACTATGAAACTAGTACTATGAGGCCTCCATCATGTTCAAGGCCTTAGCCTCCACCAACTACGCCAACCAGATCATCACATTCTTCTTCAAGGGTTAAAGTGGTGCACTTGGTTACACCCATCCTACCTTCTTGCAACTACTATGGCAATCCTGCCCATAAAGCTAATGACTGTAACATTCTTTCCGAGGATCTTTTTTGTGATTATTCTAGGAAAAAGGGACATCATGAAGTTGTTTGTTTTGCCAAGTTCCCGTAATGGAAGCAACTCCGATTACCATAGCAAAATCTGCCAGCATCTTTCGTTACCCTTCAACCAAAAACCAAGGCACCTCAGCCTTCCACTCAGGCTTTCCTCACCAAAGGTAATTCTAATAAGAATGCTAAGAAGGAGCATAATGTTGACAAGAGGGAGGTGCTTCAAGCCCATGCCATTCAAGTTCAAACTCTGCAAAATGAACTCGAATCATTGAAAGCCCAACTTACTAATCCAAAAGGCAAGTCTTCCCAACTAACTAATCATGCCCAACCTGTACAGGGTTCAGGATTATGGGAAGGACCTCCTAGGTCATTCTATGGCCTCTCCCACAATGCCATGGTTGGGGAGTATAATCTTTCCAGTGCACATAATTCAAGTATCACACCAGAATTTGCCACTTCTTTTTGCCCTTCTTACATTGTAACACAAGAGGTTAATGTGGCACCCAAAGTTTTTGCCACTAAGCAAGTAATTTAGATTGATGAACCCACATCTGGTTTAAGTCCTATTACTAGGGCTAGAGGAGCTTGAGCAGTCATGCCACAATCTTTTTGTCCTCTCAACATGAAAGGAAAACACACCTTGTTAACAAGGGGGGAGGAAACTACTACACCACAAGCTGTTTGGGCATCAAATTTTCGTGTCCCAGGAGTACATGTACATCAGAAAAACACACAATTTTCCATTGATCAGCTTATGGAATGCCAATTTCAAATGCATGAAATGGCACAAAAGCTTGTGAGTACACTATTGTTTACTTTTCAAGATTTGAAGTTAAGCACCAAAGACATAATTATAATACTAAAGGATACCTTGAACACCACATCAAGTCCTCTACCAATCCCTGATCCAGATGCTACAAGGGTCCCATCCCACACCTTAGAAAGACATTTGATTAGCTCACATGTTGCAGATGGTGTTCGTAATCTGGTCACTAATTTTAGCATGGCTAAACTAATGGGCTCTCCTACCTTTGATTCTACATTCACATATTAGCAGGGACCTAAGAACACCTCACTTGTGGATTTCTTAATCAACAAAGGTGTTGTGGATAACCATTCTTTCCACAAAGTCTCTCACTCATTTCCGAAGGTGGTGTTTAGTGAGAGAACTTCCATCGCCATCGAAGTTCCCATTGTCGACAATATTGAATCAATAATCCAGATGGGAGGACATACACCCAGAGTGGTACTTCTTTATACAGGTGCCCAACCAATGATTCTTGGAGTTTAATTTCCCAAGAAGATGGGCATGCTCAACTCCAAACTACGAAAATTTATGTGGCAAATTTACACCCCTAGTGGGAATGTAGAAGAGGTACTTGGGGAGTGCTCGGATTTGATTGCACTTAACGTCAATGAAAGTACAAATCAGGAACTTTGCTTACAGGTCAAATGTTTAGTCACTAATGCCACTAGTTACGATGTGCTCATTGGGCAAGAGGCCTTGTTTCCACCAAGTTTCACAATTGACAACTGGTTCAAGCATGCGTACTACTGAGTGGATTAGGAAACTAATGGCCACCACCTGGGATACATACCCCTTGATTTACATGGGAATCATAGTCCTATGGCTCACCATTGTATGCTCAAGGAAGCACACACCATTTCTTACATCAATAAGCTAGCCACGGATGGATAGAGGGAGATGAAGAGGAAATAGTTTACCCCCAAGCTATTAAAAACTTGAAGGTGGTTCCTACTAACATTCAACATGGACCAAAGGTTTTACAAAACTTCAAAGCAACCCACGAGCCTTTAGTCAAAGCTTTATCTGGTTTTAAAAACACGGAGAGCCATGGCAAACCAATTATGCGAATATTTCGTCAGTTAATCACATGGACATTGCCTAAGGAAGGGATTACATTACTAGAGCTCTTTGGTGGTATTGGTACAAGTCTTGAAGCCCTACTATAGTTAGGGATGGTGGTTCAAAGGTATTTCTACATAGACATTGATCTTATTGCAAGGCAAGTGGCGACATCGAGAATGATGGAGCTCACAACCAGATTTCCACAATAATTTGCAACCACCGCATGGAAGGCTAGTTTACTTTCTTGCCCTCTAACATACAGTTAATTCAGAAGAAGCATATGGAATTAGTTGGCCTCGTGGACCTCATCATTTCAGGTTGGGAACGTAAAGGATTTTTAGTGGCTGGATTTGGAGAAGGTTCAAGTGACACAAGATTTGGTCTCTTAACAGACATCGTATGATTGATCACCTAGGTTCAATCCATTTCTCCTATGCTTGGTTATGTAATTGAAAACACCCCTTCTCAACTTGACTAGAGGGAGAAATTGAAATACACCATCAAAGATCCCAACCTGCAGAATCTCACATATTGGATGATCAGAGCTCCTACCAACCAGTTATAAGGTAAGATAAACCTCCTTGGTTTCTTAGAAACACAATAGGAAAACCTAGAGGTGTTTGGCCCACCTTTGTTTTTTTCCCATGAGCACACGCCTTTCAAGGGGATGGACCAGGCCTGGTGTATCATCATGCTTTAGCCACTTGGGATGAATTAAGCCTAAAAGAAAGAAAAAGGGCTATGGGGTTCCAAACTAGCACTACTAATCACACCAAGGTGACTGGATTAGAGCGTAATGTTCTATTGGGGAGAGGCATGGACCTGAACTCCCTTATATGGTTGTTGATGACTTATGTACTCTTTCAAATGTACACAACACCAACATTGATTCAATTAACTTGCAGTTTTGGCGATGCGACTACATGGCACCCCAACCAAGTACACTGCCTGTCTTCAACACTCTACATTTCACTCTTAGTGTTGGGGGGAGGAAATACCATGTAATTTGACTCTAGTTGTTTCTGATACACTTGGAATGTCGCAACCCCACTTTGGGGCTAAGTGTGAGAATGCAACTCACATTCCTAAAAGTGGGAAAATGGAGTCCTCCGGGACTCCCAAAAACTCAGAAGACGATTTGAGGGGTCAAATCTCCTTTCGTTGGTGCGTTCTTTATATCAATGAAAAGTTCTTGAAGTGTAAATGCCCAAAATGACCTCGCATGGGCCATTTGGACATTTGCAGCCCAAGTTATGGGCAAAAGAAGGGCCGGGAGTCAAACTGCCAGTTTGACTTCCGACCACTAAAAGTCAGGAATCAACCTCTTCCCGACGTTGCCTCGAGGAGTGCAACACGGAGTTGGAAAGCTCTTGACGAGAGTTACAACTTTGGTTTAGACCTTGTCCCGATCCTAGTTCGGGGCGAGGAGCTATGCGCGTCCAAAGTCCTGGGACTCTAACCCGGGACAGTTTTGGGACTCCAACTTGGGAGTCTCGGGAAAAAAAGCCATTTGGATGTAGCTTCGACGGAGAGCTGCAGAGTATACTATATGGGGGAAGGTGGTGGCTTCCCCCGAGTTCAGGCCGTGGTGAGTCTTGTGTGTCAAAGTGCCCGTGGCTTGTCCCAACACCCAAGGGTGTTCCCGAATGCTAACTAACCCTCTTGTGGTTAGTTTTGGATGTAGATTCCAGCTTGATAATCTAGTCCCTCTTCCTAGTCTAATCCCGGGACTTCTAGCACGCCCCTCTACCCCCTTTTAGTGCTGGAAGTCGGGAGCACCCCTCAAGTCCCAACTTTTCGCAACTCTACATAGTTGGACCCTCAAGTGGGTTCAACAAGGGGCTTGGGAGTGCATCATGGAAGTACATCAACTTTTGGAAAAACAATTATAACCTTATACAAATCTATGCAATTGGATAATGGAGAACCAATACACCAGGTTTTTCAAACACACTTTCCAACTCCATTCCATGTGTTTCCAACTACCTTTTCGTTATGGGGAACCAGCTCACCAAGAAGGTCACAGACTTGTTAATTAAGTATGAAAATGTGTTCACATTCTCAATGAAAGACTTAGGTAGGTGTAAGACCATGCAGTTCTCTATAAACCTTACAAATGAAACACTCATCTATTGGAGGAAGCATAGGTTGAACAAGCATGAATGGGAACTGGTAGATGAAAGATGCAAATAGCTCCATGAGGTTGGTCTCATTCAGCCATCAAGTTCTAATTTCACTATCACTATAGTAATGTTAGCAAAGAAGGATTCAGTTGGATTATGGACTGAGAAAAAGATGTGCAGGGATTATAAGCCTTTGAACCTGGTTACACCTTAGGATAGGTACCCCATGCCCATCCCTTAATAATTGTTTGATAGCATTGGAGACTCAAACATCTTCACAATTGTGGATTTGAGGCAAGGCTTCAACCAGATTGTGTTCATTGCGAAAGATCGCAAGAAAACGACATTCCATGGAAGCAACAAGTTGTGGGAATGGCTTGTGATGCCTTTTGGATTAAAGAATGCACTTGTCTTTTTCAATGTATCATGGACCAGGTTTTCGAAGGGGCAGATTTCCTAAAGTGCTACATAGATGACATCCTAGTGCATAACAAGGGACTTTTGCAACACTTGGCTCATCTTCAGGAGTTATTCAAGAGGTTCCACGAAGTCAATATGAAGATCCATCTTAAAAAGTGTGAGTTTATTGTCACCTCAATAGTCTACCTTGGACATAAAATTTTGCCAAATGGTATTATGGCTCATTGGGCCAAAGTAGTAGCCATTTTGGAAATGCCCAGTCCTACAGATGTTCACACTTTAAGGATTATGTAATTACTACAGCATTTATGTCCAAGATTTCAGTATATTACTCATCCTCTCTATGCATTAGTAAAGAAGGATGTTGTTTGGACATGGAATGAAGAGGTTCAAGAAGCTTTCAACACACTCAAGGAAAAGCTTTTAGATTTCCCCATTCGAAGAAGACCTGATTTCAACAAGGTCTTCATTCTACACATTGATTGGAACGCTCTTGGTATTGGTGTTATTTTTGGCCAACTTGATGAGGAAAACAAGGAATATGTTATCGCTTATGCATCCCAAAGCAACAACAAAGTTGAACAACTACTCTTCATACAAGGGGGAGTGTCTTGTTGTTGTATGGGTCATCATACATTTCAAACCCTATCTTTATGGCACCAAAATCACTTTGTATACCAACCACTAGCCTATCAAGTGGTTAATGACCAACAATAAACTTACTGGTAAGTTAGCTCGTTGGGCACTTATATTTTAGGAATATGAGTTCAAGGTTATTCATCGACCTGGTATTACACATTAGAACGCAGATACCATGTCGCGAAGACCCCTCACTATTTCTAAATATTTCTTAAAAGTTAAACAAGACTTTGACCAGATTCTAACAGTACATGTATATTATGCATCTAGTTATCTTGCACTACTGCAATGTAACCTAGTTGAACATCCCATTGTGAATATATGGGAGGACTTGGACACTTTGAGGTTTCTTCAACATGGGGAATACCCTCCCCAAGTTACATTAAAGTCATTAGGATCACATACAACAACAGTCCAAACACTACTCATGGAAGGACAATCACCTTGTCCGATGTTTACCATAAGGTGACAGAGTGATTCCTCCACCACATGAATAGCCTGGTCGTATTCAAAAAGTACACTCCAAGCTTGGACATTTTGGAGTTAAGCATACTTATAGCCTTCTCACTCCTCATTACCATTGGAAAAGTATGTATGCTCAAGTTTGAGACATCATTGCTAGGTGTGAACAATGTGATAGAATGAGAACTTCCTTTTCCTCTTGATAGTTCATGTTTTCTCCACTCCCTATTCAAGGCATGTTCTATCGCTGATCATGTGATTTAACTAGAAAGTTACCACAAACCTTCAGGGGTAATGTTTACATCATGATTATGATTGAACATTTTTCAAAGTGGGTCAAGTTTATTGCGTTGCTGGACAAATCATCACACAACACCAACAAGGTTTTCTTACATAAGGTTCTAAGTAGGTTTGGGGCTTATGCTAAGTGTCTTATGTTGAGAATTCAAGCTCAACTAGTTAGGTTTCATTAGTTACTGGAGTAGGAAAGTAACTAGGTTACTTTCACAAGGTTGAATTACTTTCGTTACTTATTTTAGTTTGG
>Ga0209611_10003598_pt1 | contig 26773 bp, 21 predicted proteins | sample S1TSphgellanicum_3_FD_187693 | JGI IMG/M metagenome (GOLD analysis project Ga0209611, IMG submission 187693) | Host-associated microbial communities from peat moss isolated from Minnesota, USA - S1T2_Fc - Sphagnum magellanicum MG (SPAdes) (version 2) | ecosystem: Host-associated > Plants > Peat...
AAGGAGACCGACACACTTATTGCAACAACAACGGTCACTTTGTGGGCCAACTTCGGAGAGTGTATGAATAAATAAATAAACTCTTTGTTAAGTGAAATTTTGCAGTCACAATAATGTTTTTTTTTTTTTTGGCGAATTTTCAGGACTTGGAAAAAAAAAAAAAAAAACCCAGTGCAAATCATACAATACATTTTTGTGAAAAAAGTGTGCCAAAGTTGCCAGATTTTGAGAGAATGTTTTCTGAACTCGCCATATTTTTCAAAAATTGTCTAAATATGGTGATTTCAGTCTAAATAATGAAATATAGCAAGATCATTAATTTTTCCTACTTTCCTCCAAATTTGGCTAATTCCTTCTCTAGACGATTGCCAGTGTGCCTACATCACAAAATTGAAAAAAAAAAGAAAAAAAAGCCCAGGTGACCCTCATCCATAAGCAATTTAGCCAAATCTGGTTATAAACTAGATATGAAAGTCAAAAACTTTAAGCCCATTGTCCTTTTTTCTTAAAAAAAAACCCCTCTGCTACAACCTATTATAGATATATGGAGATTTTCATTTTTAATAACCAGAAATCTGGAGAATTTGGCCCATTTTTTAATTTTTTAAATCCTTGAAATGGGTTCAAAATTTGCAAAAAAATTGCCAGGATTATCATTCTGGGTTACTCTGCAACAAACAACACAAATTTATTGAGTAAAAATTTGTTACAGAATACCAAGGTCAACAATGGGTCAGAGGCCCAGTGCCTTTTTTCTTCTATTTTGTAATGTAGCTGAAGTGATGATCATCCATAAGATGATTAAAGAAAATCTGGCTACAAATAATAATAATAATAATAATAATAATAAAGAAAAAGAAAAGAACCAAGCATCCTCCTATATTGTTTGGTACACCATACTGGAATATAATACAAAAAATCTCGCAAATTTTTTATAATTTAAAAAAAAAGTTGGCAACTAGAAAACTAAGGAAATTTATTTTTTTCACCATTTTCTTCTTGCCACAAAAGGTTATCTTGTGGGCCATTGGGGTGCATGACCTCTACTTCAGTTCATATGAAACAAACATTAAAGCTCTGCTTATGTTGAAATTACACTATTATGACCACCATACCAGCTTAACAGAAAAATTAATTGCTTGAAACGTATCTATGGAACTGGCCATGTGGAAATATATAATATACACCATTACAACGGTTGGTTTTCTGATCCCATTCACGGATGAGTGCATTGACACAAATATTAAACAAAGGCTTCTAAAGAGAGTTAAAATGGGTCGGTTTTGTGAACCCCTTTTGTGGATGAGTGGATTAGTTAGGCCAAATTTCTAACTAAGCCTTCCAGCAGAGGTTTAGGGCTTAGAGGTAAAATGGGTTAGTTTGATAATCCCATTTGTGGGTTGAGTGGATTAATTAAGCCAAATTTCTAACTAAGCCTTCAAATAGAGGTTTAAGGTTGAAGAGTAAAATGGGTTTGGACACTACTATCACATGTCATGAAAACCCTTGTTGTGTACATTTACTTTGTGACATGCTAAGTAGTCCTCAAAAGTATGATGTGGTATATTGGAATTGGTCATTGGATTCTTGTTTGGATTTATCAGATTATTTAAGATATATTTTTCTTTTGAATATTTCATAATTAAATTTATTTCAAATTTATCCATATGCTACAGTCATATTCCGTAAACATGGAGTCATTTACTTTTGCTTTTACTTACACCTAACAATGTAGTCAATTTATGACTTTGTAAATATTATGTTTATTATATGTACACACACATATGTTGTGATTAGCTAACTAGTTTTTGGTTTCTAAAAGTTTGATTTTTTTAGAAACATGTTTTTGTATTCTTGCTCTGTTTAATTTAGCTAAATTTTGTGGATTTAAGACTAATTGTAGGTAATCCGAACTCTTTTTTCTTAATATTGTTTTGTTTCGCATTGTCACCAACAAAATCCTAGCTAATTGGAGGATTTTTCAGGTGTATATGGGAATTATTTTGGACTTTCTAAAAAAAATTGGTTCTTTCTTTGTCAAATCTAACTGATTCTGTTGATTACTGTTTCTATGACTCTTGTGGACATTTTGTGACAAATTCGAAGATTTAGAAATAATCCTAATGAAGATAATAATAAATAATAATAATAATAATAATAATATTTTAGTTTTTGCCTTTTTCAAATCTAGCTGATTCTGCAGATTACTTTTCTCTGACTCCTGTGGACCTATTTGTGACAAATTTGAAGATTTAGAGAAATAAAAATAAACACCAACATTAGCATTAACATAACATAACATTGTGATTCTTTCTTTGTAAAAATCTACGTGATTTTGTAGATTTCAACGAGCGCCTCCCCTCGCTCGCTCGCTCGCTCGCTTCTTCCCTCGATCTCAGCTCCCACACTTTCTGAATTTGTCGTCGTCGTCGTCGTCGTCGTCGTGGCTGGTCTCGCAATCCTCTTGGAAACTCCGTAGTAGCTCCGTTCGTAGAAACCGAGCTGCAGCTTTTACATGCAGCAGCCATGTCCATAATGCAACCCAAATTGGAGCTCCCAAAGCTGCAGCTCGCTGAAAGTTGGAGCTCGCTGCTTGCTGCATGGTTCTGGATCGGAACCTTTGTTGTTATTGTTGTTCTGGATTGAGAATTTTGAGGTCTATGTCCATTGTTTAGATGTTTTTGGAGCTTTCAGCTGGAGAGAGGTTTTTTGAGGAGAGGAAGTATTAGGAGAGAGAGAGAGCTTGAAAGAGCTAGCTACTAGTTTTTGAAGGTTGCTTGCGGATTTTTGTGTTTGGAGCTCAATGAGGAATCTGAGGAGAAAGGCTTTCTTTTGAAGATGGTAGTAATGGAGAGTTTGTTTCCGATTTGCTGAACGAATTGTTGAGAGCTGGCAGTGGAGAGATGAGAGAAAAGGAGCTGGGAGTCGACGAGATGAGGAGCCACACAGCTGCTAGTCATCAAAGCTCTAGTGGTAATGAGAAGCTGCCGGCGCTAGTCTCGGGTTTACAGTCGCCAACCAGCAGCAGGTCTCGTCGTCGTGCAGCACAGAAGAAGATTATTGCCAGAGCGACTGCCAAGTGCAGCAGCTCGCGTTCTTTGTATTATGTAGACAGTAACGAGTTCGACTCCAGGAGCTCGCGACTCGATGTTGTGCGACGCAGAGCGAGTAACAATTTGTATACAGCAGAGTTCCAGCAGCCGAGCCGACGTTCGCGACATGTCGCGGTCAAAAAGCCCAAGCACGCCGCGAGCTCCTCGCGCGCGCCAAAGTCTCCAGCTCCTCCTCCTCTTTGTGTTGAGACCGCAGCAAGGGGGAATGCAGCTGAACAGGAGCTGATCATGCGCTCAGAAAAGAACAAGCTGGAACTAGAGGAGGAGGAAGAAGTTGCTGATGCGCACCACTGTGATAGTTCTCTGGAAGAAGAGGTTGAGCAGTTTCCAGTTTCGAGGAGACGTTCGGGTCGGACGCATTTGTCTGAAGCAGCCGCTTTTGTTGTTCCTGGGAAGCTCTGGAGTTCGAGTTTAAGAGCAATGGGTCGTTATAATGAGAACGTCTCGGCGAAGTCTAATGACTTCGCGTCTGCAGCACCTCGCGGCTACCTTGACACAAGTCCGGCTTCTTTACCTGACCATCTTCTTCCATCTCTAGAGGCTTCGGTGCCGTTCCAGTGGGAGGAAGCGCCGGGAAAGCCCAAGACGACAACGGCGACCGCAGCGGCGCAGAAAACCTGTAAGGTGAGATCCTTGTCTAGACAAGGCATCGAATTGAATAGCTTTGTTGAAGCCGTGGATGTGCACTTCCAGACTACAGCTGCTGAAGGCGCAGGACCAGCACCAGCAGCTATGCAGGATCCGCAACAAAGTGACAGCAGGCGCAACGTCGAGGAGCAAGAATTTGCAGGAAGCGGGCCTGTGGCACAGCTATTGAGCAGGAGAAGCTCAGGGGATCAGGCAGTGGGTGAATGCAGCCACAGATACTACGGCAAAAGCAGCTCCGGATCGACTACTGCTGCTCGATCATCAAGCGGATGTCTTCAGATTCCGCAAGAGAAGGAAACCCGCATCGATCTGGTAGCGCCAGCGGCAGCCAAGTTCCTGGTACAAGAGATGAGCTGCTACCTCTCTCCTCTCACCACACCGCCCCATGATCATCACCATGCCGCCACCTTCGCTTCCTCTCCTGTAGCGGTGCCTTTCAAGTGGGAAGAAACGCCAGGGAAACCCAAGCTCGCGGACGACGCAGCTTCCAAGCTGCCCCATCATCACACCTTGCAACTGCCCCCTCGTCTGATCTCCACCCCACAACCCAGAGCCGCTGGCCTTGGCAGCAGCAGCAGCTTCTCTGCTCGAGGGGGCCACCAGCATTCTCTAGTGGGTGGTCCGCTTTCTGGCTTCTTCTCTCCCTGCCGGATGAACGCCTCTTCTCCTCACCGAGCTGGACACGCAACAGTTCACTCCTCCTCGAGCTTCAGAGGCTCCAAATCCTTGCCCAAAGCCGGCGTGTTCGAGAATTCTCCTTTGCAGCGCAAGAGCAACAGATCGGCATTCTCTGCACCTTTAGCAGCTACGACCACATCTGCCTCTGCTGCAGGTTTGCAACCTCCAAGCTTATACAACTCGAGCCCCTCGACCTCCGAGCTCAAAGCAATGATGATGATGAGTTCTTCGTCTCCGACCAGCACTCTTGATCACGGTCCTGAAACCGAAAGCCTGAGCCAGACTTCTGCATCCAAGTCTTCCTTCAGTGGCTACCTCGACGCTTGCGCACGTCCGGCTGCAACCAGCACTCCGGCATTCACTACTACTTCTTCCCATGCACACAGCTCCAAATCGAGCAGCAGCTCACGTGCTTCTTACGAGTCTGTGGAACAGGAGTTCGATCATGTCGAGCTGCCAACAACAAGAAGCTGCAGCAGCTTGAGCTACACCAGCCTTCAAGAACGTGGTGGCTGCAACGGCGGTCATGACTTCTCCTTCTCCTTCTCCTCCTCCTCCTCTCTCAGAAACTTGGGTCCTGGCAGCACCCACCAACAAGACAAGGATCAAAGTACCCACAGAGGAGGTGGTCCGAGATTAGGATCTAGCAGCACTGCGGAAGCTGTGAAAGCTCTCATCATCAAGCTCTGCAGAGGCGGTGGAAACTGCTTCAACACGCAGCCCAAGAGTAATAGTATTACTAGCAGCAATACAAAACCGCTGCAATACCTCGAGGTTGAAGCAGCTCCAACGCTCAGGACAACATGCAGCTCAATCCAGTACTGCAATATGGAGCTCAATCCAAACTTGAGCTTTGTACTTGATCCAAGCAACCGGCAGCTTGATGAGCATGCAAGCTACCATGAGTACACAACCCAAAAGAAAATTGTGATTCAAGATCATGAGGCTTCAAAACCACTGCAAGCCTCATTGCCAATTCCAAACACAATGCACAGTCGCAGACTGTTGCCATCTGACACAATGCCAATGCCATCTCTTGAAGTTGAGCAAGAAGAACTTGCAACGGTCACTAGGGATCACTTGCCACACAAGCCTCCAAAAACCGATTTTACTGCTAGTGTTTGTGCAGCAGCAACTGTGAAGCAGCACACTCCTGGCGAAATCTTCTCTTTGCAGAGGTGCAATGCTTCGGAAAGGTCAAAATTGCCCAGCACAAAATTTCAGCAAGGAGTGCATTTCATTGTAAGTACTGTAGGAAAGTTTCCCCTGATCCAATCCCGCACTTCTTCTTCCATCAATTCTTTTACTCAAGATGCATATCGCCACCATGCTGGTGGTGAGTTTGCACTATACTTGTGATGGTGAGCTTTTTCTCTCCACTTTTCTTTCTGCTTTAGGGAGCTCCAGGTTTGATTCTTCTCTGGTTTCTTTTCTTCCCCTCTGCAATTCTGTTGCTTTTGCTGTGCACCCAACTGCTGGTTCTTCCTTAATGGCTGCAATTTACAATTGACATACCTGTTACCTAATTGTGTACCTTTCTTTCCATATTTGGCTGTGAATGACTGTTTTTCTTTTTTCCATTTTTGCTTTGTGAACACTTGACATACCCTTCCAACAAAATAGATTTAGATTGTGTTTCTTCCTATGTTTTTTGCTTTGTGAACAATTGTATTTCTTTCTTAAATGTTTGCTTTTGTGAATGATTTCTTCCATTTTTGCTTTTGTGAATCGATTGTGTTTGCTTTCTTCCATTTTTTCTTTTTGAATTGTTTTGCTTAACAATTGACGCCCTGTTTTTAGGGGTTGCTGGCTGGATGTGTATAGTTTTCAATGTGCTACAAGGCTTTGAAGCAAGTTCTTTTCAGGCAGCAGCCACAGCAGCGAAGGAAGCTAGTTGTAGTAGAGCCCAAGCAACTATGGTATCATCATGATGATATTCCTCTCACCGAATTCCAGTTTGTCAAGGTAATCAATTCCCCATCTCTCCTTGCTTTCTTGCTCGCTCCCTTTCCTTCTCTTTACACAGTTCTGACATGAGATAACAAGCATTGGGGGCTTTGCTCAAGCAAAAGACTTGAGTAAATTTTCTTTGGTGTTTTGGGTGCAGCCAACTGAGTATTGATTCAGCACCAAATACAGTAATTATAAGAGAGCAAGACTTGACCACCAAGAATAAAACTGGGGCTTTATTGCATGAGGCCAATCTTCCTAAAGCTTAATCCTCAATAGTAAAAGGCTTGGCATTGCAAAGCAACCTATTTGAAATTTGCAATCAAGATGGTGGCAATTGCAATGTGAATTCCTTAAGTTGAGGTTTTGGTGTAGTGGAACAATGTTGACAAAGCTTTGACTTGAATGCTCCCACCACTGGAGCACCAAGAGCATGGCAAGCAAGATGCACTTGCATAATTACTACAACCAGCTTAACAGAGCTTATGGCTTTTTTTTCCAGATTGTGAAATATACGTAGAAGAAATCTTCTTGCAATATCGGACATGAGAGATCATTTGTACAATAACACTTGACTCAATTACAATGCTAAATATAGCCAGATTGTTATTATCTCATTTGCATAATCCCAGTTAATCATAGTGCCCATTGTGGTTGTCATTTCAAACCATAATCACTTCTCTCCAATGGGTGTTACTACATCATTTTGAGGAAAAATAATCCTTTGTTTTCTTCCTTGTTTTGATTCAGCTCAGGTTTCAGGTTTAGGGTTTCATCTGGGCTTTTAGATAGTTCTAAATTCTCCTCCTAGCATAAACATGTTTCAAAGACTAACATAGACATATATGACCATAGATTGTAAATGCAACAAGCAAGACCATGCATCCACATCCAAGTAGGTGAATAGTTCACAATGTCAAAATCATTATCACCTACAAACACTTTGACACTCAAAAGCTCTGAATCATCCACTTAAAAAACACAGCTTCATTCTTCAAATGGAGGTACAGCAGCTTACTTCCTGAAAGCCAATTTGTCACTTGCATTCAAACCACTGGCACATCTATTAAGATCATGCCAAGTCTCTGCATTTTCCAGTCACAATTGACTCTGTAATATCGGACTCTGACAATAGTAGTCACAACATCTGGTCTGAGTTGTTGTGCAAACATGGACAAGCATGTCCAGCTGAAAATTTTGGTACACCAGACACTTGGTTTTTTGGTGATGATAAATTGCTCATCCTGGAACTGGCTGCAATGTTGGAAAAATGACCAAATGCCCCAAAAAATCAAAATCAAGATCTAGAAAGAATAGAAGTCCTGCAATCTGATCTTAATGTCTTCTGCATTGAGCCTTTGACTGCCAATATCTCGCCATACTAGCGGAGCCTGAGCAGCAAGTAATCTACTCTTTGTTACCACAGTATCAGTTAGTGGGTGGGAAGCTGCAGGTCTCAACCCCTTAATGGTCTCCAATTCTTTTCCATCCATAAGAAGATGTTTTGCAGGAACCACATTCCCCCACCAATATTCACTCATCACTCTGAAAATGAGGGTCCAATATTCAGGGTCCCGATGGATACGGAACACTGCACTTCCATTCAGACACCAAACGTAGAAATCCATCCAATCCCTATCAAAAATTTCTAAGAGTCCTTGAGCTTGTGGCATATAATAATAAGGGACAGCTGACCATGGGACCCCTTGCTCAGGACTCCCTTTGTTATGTGGACATTTCACCTCTAGGATCCCACCTTTCACATACGCTCTAGAGATATTTGCATCTATTAGGCCATCAGGTGATGCACCAAGCCACTCTTGTAAGTCATCACCTTCATTATAAATCTTGAATGCAATGCTGTCAACCAAGTTTCCAGTGATTTGTCTGTAACGTTCTATGGCTCCTGCTTCCTGATCAGTGCCCCACTGTGTTGCTTGATTTCCTGTAAATGGCTTCCGTAAACCAATTTTCTCTTCCCATAAGTCTATCCTCCCAGTTTTCCAGAAGCCCAGTGCATTCCCAAATGCACTAGCTGTGATCCGCCCATTTCGAAGGCTATGCCATTCTGCAGTCCGCTGCTGGAGATTATTCTGCACAGAAATCATCACCTTTTAGCCCATCAAGTCTGGAATGTGCTTTCACATGACAGTGGATTCACAAGGTGTCTCCCAACCCATCAAACAGAAGGCCTAAGGTCTGTACCCACCAACACCGATTTTCAAAGCTACTGTTGTCATCATCCACTCAAAGCAACATCACAACATTTCCGGGAACACCTGTTGAGATACTTGAAACAAATGGGCTTGAGATACAAATGGGCTAGGCATGCAGGTATGTAGGGACTTCAGTAATGCAAAGAAATGGCACTCTAATGCACTTTCCTGAAATATGCATGTGAACTAGTTTAGATATCCTCCAAGAGTCAGAATATTTCTGCTAAGACAACATATATAGGAAGCATATACATTGAAGCCTTCCCTCAAGCATCAAGTTGTGCACTCACAGTGAGATCAAGAACCGACTCCCTCAAATTTCCATTCCCCGGGCTATTGTTGATCTCTGCTGTCTTTCTGGTTACCAAATCCCGAAAATTCATTTTCTCTGTTAGTAAGAAAAATCACAAAGAAAAAACACATGATACAGAACAATGTATGGAATTAATGTATAACTCTGCAGTTGGCAGATATACCAAATACATCAGATTCTCCATCAAGAAGACTCATCAAACAACAGAGGAATAACTGAGGAAACCAAGAAGAAGCCCATTCAGAACCAGAAAATTGGGACCTTCCACAGACATATGCTTCTCACTGTTTCATCAATGTTACATACATCCCTCTCCATTCAATGTCTACTATGGAACAACAGAACATTTACTGTAGGAGGGATGTCTCACACTTTTCCTTGCACAATAATGCCCTGTTCGAAACAAGGGTTTGCAGAAGAGCGAGAGATATAGACACAATAACCTAAATGATCTTCGCTGACAATTGCATTGCAGATGGAAAGATAATCTCAAATTGCCATAGCAAACAAAACAATTAGAAGCATGGTGAAGAAAGAAAATGGAAAAATGGGTATACTGTAGGAAGACACTGCACCTTTTCATTACACAATGTCTGTCCTGTTCTAAACAAGTGGGTTTGCAGAAGAGAGAGATACCGGCAACATATAAAGCTTCTGGTGAAAATGCAATTGCATATTGAAAGACAATCTCAAATTGCCATAGCAGAAAAACCATAAGAATGTGGATTGAAGGCAATCTCAATTACCGTAGCAGAAAAACTATAAGGAGAATGATGAAGAAAGAAAACAGAGTTGGATTGTGTGCTCTAAAAGGCAGTTTCATGCTCTTACCATGAGCATTGCACACAGACTGCTTTCTTGTAGATTCAAACAGACATAAGTTATAATATGCTTGAAACAAGTAGGAAGATCCAGCACCGGTGTGCTTTGAGCAAAAATCATAGTGTGACAATTTCCAACTGCAATTGAAGCTTGGAAAAATAAAATTCAGGCATATGTGTTGGTTTCTTCTCCTCTTACCTCAAATTTTCATTGACATCAAGGTGAAGGCTTGCATCTTCTGTAGTACAACGGGTAACAACAAGAGTGCTGAAGCACCTCCTACTACTACTGCTCCAATGATGATCCCTTGTCTTCACTGACCTCTTTCGAAAATCTGCACCAGGTGAAGCACTCCTTACTAGTGATGAAGACGGAGTTTTGTTCACAAATCCGAAGCACACAAACCTCATGCAACACAAGGATGCATCACCAAATCTGAACACAAACAAAACTTACATATTTTGCAAAGCGGACAAGCAAAATCATGCATCAAGATGCGCTTCCAAGTTTTCTTTGATACACAGGACGCGATGAAGACGCAAGTACCTAAAGAGTTCAAGCGAGACACAGAGAGAGACAGAGAGAGAGAAAAACTGCGTACCGTTGAAATGAGTAGTGTAAGGTATGCAGAGTGCAGCCAGAGCTCGCGTCATGTTTGCTGCACAGAAGAAGAAGAGACCACCAAATCTCCTCTTCTGTTGTGACGAAGAAGAGGATTGTTGTATCCGCAATCCAATTCCGACATGATATCTCGACAACAACAACAAACCAGTCGCCGCTGAATCGTTGGAGCTCATTCGCAACCGGCACTTTGCGTAATCGATCACCAGCAGCAATACATGCACGTCAACCTCCCTCCTCCGTTTCCTCCTCTTCGCCCTAAAAGCCAAGAGGCTTTCGGATTTCAGGAGACAGGATCGTCATCGCCCGCTGCTTGCTTGCTTGATCGCTGGGGCTTCGAAGCAGGCGGATTTAAGGAGAGAGGATCGGCCGCTGCAGGAGAGTGTGTGTAGGGGAGTTGCAGCAGCAGTAATCCATCCATCATCATCATGTTGCACTGCGTTTTTCTTCTGTCGGAACACGGGTATGTATGTTGTCTACACAAAACCCTCTCGTCGCCTTTCTCTTGGTGATTTTGCAGTATGAGCTTTCCTCTCGTGCTTCCGAGTTTGTGCCTCCATTTGTCGAGACTAATAATAAGGAAGGAGGTTGGATTGATTGATAGATAGATGCATGTGTGAGAGATGTTGTTGGCAGGGAGGTGATGCTAGAGAAGCAATGGATGGGACAGCAGGTGGATCGCTCCATCTGTTCATGGTTCTGGAAACAACTGCACTCCGGAGTACGTAAGAAAGAAAGAGCTCCTCCTGCTTTGCTTCTCTCTCTCTCTCTCTCTCTCTCTCTCTCTTTCTCTCGCTCTCTCTCTGAATATCTTTGGGAAAACTCCTCCTCCAAGGGTTCTAGAGTTGATCAGTGCATTCCATCTTCTTGCTGAAGGTTCATCTGTTTCAGCAGCATCACTGAGGGACCTCAAATGGGTGCTGGATTGACCCGGGTTTCTTCTCTCTACTCAGGGACCCATCATCCTCTGTGTAATCTTGATCATGGACTTCTTTCTGTGATTGCATCATCATTGCTCTTGAAATGCAGGCTAGGGTTAGGGGGCTAGGCGTAATCAAATCCCTTGTTTCTTTGAGGTAGGCACAGGAGGCCTCCACCCATTATGCTTTGTCTGCAGGATTCTCTGTGGAAAAAACCTTAGGTTTAGATGCTTGCTTTAGATGCTTGCTTGTGCAGGCACAAGCTAAAATGACATGAAGCTTCTTACCTACACAGGCAAGCTTGTTGCACCTTGGACAAGGATGCTTGAATTGACTATTCTCATCAGCTGTGCCTATTGATTGCTAGCCAACATCATGAATGAGAGTGTTCCTGTTACTTCTGGAGATGCAACAGAAGCTCAGGATGCAGATGTTTGTTTTTGTGGTTTGCCCAAAATTTTGGAAGATTTGTAAATCCTTATCTAGATCCACACTGTCAGGATCTGATGAAGTCTGTGGTGGCAGAGTTGTGACAGCTTTGTCACTGCACTTGTCCTTGTCATCTTACCTCAAAGTAGTGTTGTTGTGGAATTTTCCCTGCAATGGCATAGATACGACTTTTTCAAGTGTTGTTGAGCTATGCCTCTCTTGAGTGCTTGCTAGCTAGCCACACATCATGATTGAGTCCTTCCAGTTGCTTCCAGGAATGTGATGGAAAAACAGGATGCAAATTTTGGGTGTAATTTTTTGCACAAAGATTTGGGCAGATTGCTATCTATGTATCTAGACCCACTACCAGGAACTGATGAGTAGTCATGACAGCTTGTCACTGCTATTTATGATGAAGGTGATGGTCTGACACTTTGTGAATTTACTCTCATGAAGGTTATGACTGCACCCATTGTCATGTTACTTCCAAATTGTTGTTGCAGAGATTTGTCTGCAAGTTCATGGATCTATTGTTGTTCTGAGATTATTAAGGAACTCAAATGCAACCCACTGGTTTCTTTTGAACATATTGGGTTGCATCTATTTGTTACATTTTATGTGTCATTTAATCACAAATATTGTCAGAGTCTGTCACTGTAGTTCAATAGTCTCCTCAGTCTGTTTTCCTTTCTCTTTTAGGGTTGGATCTACTTCTTTATCCTGTTCACTGGTATGTCTTCAGATCTGAAATCATGAGTCTTAGTAGCAGGCCATCTCTCAATTTGAAATTCTGAAGGATTTTTGTAAGCTACTTCCATTGTGGTGTGTTATGAGAAGAATTGCCCCTAAGATGGTGCATCTTTTCTCTCAGTATGGTATTGAAGTTAATGGAGAAGGTGCAGGCAAAAGGACAAGTGCCGTCAGTGATAGCAGCACCTGCTTACTACCTTTTGCATATTGTACGGGAGGGTATTACCTTCCTGGCTTGTGCTCGATCCGAGATGTCTCCCTTGCTTGGGATTGAGGTAAGCTTAGTGAATTTTTATTCTATGTTATTGCTGCCCTCATGTTTACATTCTTTTTTCCAGACTTATCTGCCTTGTGATTAAGCGGGATGGAAGTACAGTGCTCCCTTATCACAAGGCAGTTCACAGCTTCAGCCTCTCTTTTATTCTTTTCTTGCTTCTTCCAGTGGATTAGCTGGGTGGCAGTCATCCAGACCTAACATATGGAGGTGTGTTTAGAGGATATGTCTCCCTGTCTTCTTGGCTTATTCTGCTCATGTAGACTACTGTGCTTTGTACATGCAATGGTTTTGATTTGAGGATGACTTTTTTGAATTTACAGCTGTGGATTTGTTATTGCACCAGTAAACATTAGATCTTCCAACAGGGATGTCTAATGTGGGACCCGCTGATGCGGAAGTTTCTTGGCAGGGTTGCAGATGTCCTCTCAGATTACCTTGGAGGCCTCAATGATGACTTGATCAAAGATAACTTTGTCATTGTCTATCAGGTAGCAATTTGTCTATTCACCCTTCCTTTTGAAGATTTTGACAGGATCCATGTTGATTGCTTGGACAAAGGGAGAGGCAATCGAGTTAACAGCACTGTTATATAGAATGATCTCTTTGGCAAAGACTTTATGCCATAGACTTGAGCTGTTACTTCACTATCACTCTTCTGCAATTGAGGTTTGAATAGGTGTTATAGTATTGTCTGGGGAACTCTACAAAACCTGACAGGATGGCACTGGATAGTAACAGCTACTGGACGAGATGATGGACAGTGGCTTTCCAATGACGACAGAGCCAAATATTCTGAAGGAGATCATAGTGCCACCAAATCTGGTGAGTCGGGTTATCAGTGTCGTGACAGGTGGAGCATCAAACATGGGAAGGATCCTGCCATCAGCCACCTCTTCAAATGTACGCTGGCGTGCAAGTGGCATAAAGCATGCCAACAATGAGATTTACTTTGATCTGATGGAGGAGATGGATGCCACTGTCAATCGGTATTCACATCACATTGCTGTTCTACTTCCTTCAATTGGAGATTTTGATGTTGCATTGGCACTTAATTGATAGTCCAATCCTACTACTATTTACAGGGCAAGTTCTGCAGGTTTTTGATTGCTAATAGGGCAGGTAACCATGAGGATGAAACTCTTTCCTGGATATGGGTTGCAGGGATGGGTTTCTTGCAAGATGTGAAGTTTATGGGGAGGTGCGAGCTACCTCACGACTCTCAGGCATGCCAGATGTAACAGTGACATTCACAAACCCCTCGATATTGAACGATGTGAGCTTTCATCCATGTGTTCGATACAAGTCATGGGAGGCAAATCAAAAGCTGTCATTTGTGCCCCCAGATGGCTCCTTCAAGCTCATGAGCTACAGGTTTATCTCTTATGTTTTCAGGAGCTCATGCTTGTTAGTGCTCCTAACTCCAGATTCAAAGAAACCTTTACTACTCTGGAAACTAGGAAAATCTGAATTGATGCTGCTCCCTTTGGCATTCTTGACTGTAATGGGCATGCTGTTAATAGAGTACTGTCCACTTGACTGCTGCAGGGTGAAGAATTTGAAGAACACACCCATTTATGTAAAACCCCAATTAAGCTCAGGGGAAGGAGTGGTCACTGTCAATGTGATGGTGGGAATTCGTGCTGACCCAGGCAAGCCTGTGGACTCTATCATAGTTCAGCTGCCTTTGCCTCCTGCAGTAGCTTCTTCAGATTTGAGTGCCAACCATGGTACAGTAACACATAATCACAATACAAAGGTACTTATTGCCTGATGCACAAGTCTCCTTTTTTCTTATTTCTCCAGTGATTGACTGCCTCTGATAGGTCAATATCGCTTTGTCCATAGCAACCTAGCAAGCTCCTTCTCTTCCTCCTCTGTATGTCTGGGATGTGTTTCTGTTGAGTCTCTGTAGTGAGTATGTGCCACATCCAATGGTGTTTGGACAAATTTGTACACCAACTGCTGAAAATATTGTGGATTCATCTCTGAAGATGTTTTAGTGAATGTGGATTCCAAATCTCAGTTACTCAAAATGCTACACATGTTTGAGGGATCAACAGGTGCCCATTTACAGTGCCACAATTTTAGACCCCTAATTTGATGTTTACTCCTTCAGTTCAGTTTATTCTGTGGTGCACTTATGTTATACCTTGATGTTTCTTGGCTGTCTGCAGATCTCGACTTGGAATATTGGCCGTATTCCTAAGGACAAGGCTCCCTGCCTGACTGGAAAATTACACCTTGCAAAAGGACTGGACCGGCTTCATGAGTATCCAACTTTGCTGGTGGGTTTCAAGATCATGGGTGTTGCTCTTTCAGGGTTCCGAAATGACAAAGTGGATATTGAGCATGTTGACTATCGGTCTTTCAAAGGCTTTCGGGCGCTGACTCGTGCAGCTTGCTATGAAATCAGGACCTAAAGCCATGCCCTTGCTCCATTTCATGCACCCCATTGTAGTTTCATATTTTGTCTTTCTACCCATCTTCGATTGGTTGTATGATTCTGGTCTGCCATATATCCAGTTTACAATGATTGTCCTTGTTCTAGGATCAAGGTTTCTAGGTACGGCAGCACTATAGTGGTTTACCTACCCTCACACTCTCCTTCTGAAAGCTTGTGATGTAGGGTATGTTAAACTATGTGCAAGCTCCAGGAATACAGACTTTGTAAAACAAGTGGACATGCACTCAGATTACAATACAATTTTTTTTACACATGTGCCTGGTCTATTGTGGTCACATTCTCTGGAGTTTCTGTTGAGTGCAGAATTCCCTTATCTGAGAATTATAGCTTAATCGACCTTCTTGGTGTCCAAATTCCCATGTTATTAAAAGCTTTCAAGCACTGAATTCTGTTGGAGAACCACTGTACAACATAGCGATTGCATGTGAATTCTGTTGCTTTGTGTCATGACTGGATATCATATGATTTGCAAGATAAATTTGTATGCAAGTAATGCTAAATGTAATGATGAGTAATTTTCTTTCCCTCATGACCATTGTACTTATGGCCACACTAGCTTCTCAGCATCCTTATGAAGATATGCAGCTTGTTAGAATCCAGGAGAACTTTGTTGCATGCAGAATTGAAAGCAAGTGTTTTTCTTCAATTTTCATTTTGAGCTGTCAAAAGTGCTCAGGGGTCAGGTGTTATAATGGTCGTACATATAGTAACTTCACATAATGTCAGGCATTTTCCCTTGTGGTAGTCCCTAAGATCACATGCATTTGATGTGTGATGTAAGAATGTGAAGGGTATTTTTGTACTTATAGATTATTAGCAAGGTTTCCTAGTATGTAGTGTACAAGAACAAAGTGTAAGGTCAAAGACTTTAGTGACAAAGAGACATAATGGAACAGTGGATTGACTATGGAGCTGTGGCATGGTGGATGTTCTGTGGTATCAAGGAATTTGTACTGGGAGCAACTTGTACTGCATTGTCAGTCACCTTGCAGTGATTTGGCTGCATGTCTTCTGTGCCTCCAGAGTTCAATTTAGGTCAGATTTCTCTGCCTGTCTCGTGTATTTCATCTGGAGTAGGAGTATCCAGTGCATCTACATCCTGCACCATGTAAAGAAAGGGTGATGCAATCTAAGATTTTGATGTAGTTGATCAAGAGCAACAGAGGTATGAACTTCACTGAAAAGCAATTAGGAAGACAATGCTGATGGTGATTGCACAATGGCTATTTTGGTGGAGGATAGAGTAGTGTGGCCTGTCATGAGCAGATCCAGTGCACTGTGATGTGATACTACCTGTTTGATACTTGACTTGCGTTTGTTAAGTCTCCTATTGATTGTCCACTTCTGTTCTGTTTTCTGCATCTTTTAGTATTGTTCTGTTATTTGCATAGCTTGTTTAGCAAAGGACTGTGACAGCATTTCAGCTGCAGAATGGTTTTTATCATATGCATAGAGTTCACATCTCAACATCTCATCTGAATAGAGATCCTTATGTCTGATGAGTTTTAACAGCATAGTTGCAGAATGCAGAAATTTGAACTTGACCTGTATAAGACAATGCACCAATGTCTCAAAATTTCAATGTCTTTCCACCTGTGCTTATGTGCAGAAATACTTTGTACACTTTGCAGGGGAATTGGTTGCATGTGGAATATTCCAGCCCTTATGATCTTCGGCGGTGCTTTAGCTGTCAAGCTTGGAGTTCATTTCCATCTCTGGTATGACTTGTGTACCAAAGTCATCTCTTCATTACTTCCAAAACTTGTCCAGACAATCAATGCTTGCCTTTGTACAGATTGTCATATACTGCTGTGTCTCAGATGGTCTGAAATTGTTGCAGAGGAGTTGCTGCCATTCAGTTCTGTGGAACCAACCATGTAACATAACGTGCCACACCAGATTGTGTTTCTGTAAACAGCTAGGAAATATCAGACTGTTTTAGCAGCACCAGAACCAGAAGTTCTAGTGAGGAAGCTCTGGGGAAAGTTTATATGTAAGTTGCAATGGTTTCCTTTGCCAGGTTCATGGCATCAGGTCCAGATTACGTGACATTTGTCCATTGACACTGGACTAGTGTCCATGTCTCTAGTTCCTTTTTCATGGGAGTTGTGTTCATTGCCAATAAATGTTGGGTACAAGCCTTTTTGCAGAGGTTTGCTCTCTTGATGGGTATTTCTGCATCCTTCATGGTTTCTGTACATTCTTGTGATTAGCTTGATTACAACCTTTATGTAAAGAAAGCTCACATGAAATAATCAAGCAAGAAGGTGACCACAGACAAAAGATAACCTTGCACATATCTGCTATTGATAATTGGCACATCTTCAGGGTTAGGGTTGGCACATTTCTGAGAATAATATAAATTAGTGCGGAAGCTGCTAAGCTAAGGTATACTATGGCATACATACACACGGAAAAGAAGCAGGCACAAACAACATGGCAGGAAATTTAGTCAAAAAAAACATTCCAAACCCAATTTGTACAAGCAAGCTCCAAAACAATTGTATAGTGGTCCAAAACAATTGTCAGTTGATACTATACTATACCTATACGTAGATGATAAGTATAGGTATATGTATATTGTAGATCAGTGTACGTACGTGTACCAAGGTTTACTGTAGACCTAATCTTCTTCATGGCCACTGATGCTTGCTCTGAGAGAGAGAGAGAGAAAATCTGCACCAAAAAAAATAATCTGCTTGCAACTATGACTACCAACCAATCTGCAGCACATTGCATTTTGACAAGCATGAAAGATTGCAAAAAAACAAGATCATAAAATTGTCGCGGAATTGAGCAGAAACTCTTCGAAGTTTGCTGCCAGAATGCTGTTTAGGAGCTTGGGTACCTGTGAGATGAAGCATGAAGATTTGCAAGTGTTGGGTGGATCTCTTGAAGAGAGAGAGAGAGAGAGCTGCTTGCACAGTTTCATCATCCCTAATTTACCGGAGGTGTCCGATTGCCTCTTGCACAGCTAACCACAAAGCATTGATACGTATGATACTCATGGGATCATTAAGCTGGTTTGTTTCAGATGCTGTAGACGGGAATGGAGGACGACCCATTAAGGTCACAGTCGGATCATCCCGTGCAGTTTCCATTTTGCACTGAAGGGAGCAAAACATCACTCTGCCTCCATCGCTGTACACGACTTTGTTGCACTTTCTGCAATAGAGGAAGGGCTGATGATTACGCATCGAACTTCTCATGAGACCTGATGATCCGTGCCTCCCTGCGGCTGCAACTAGTGCTGCAGCTAACGTGCCGAGCTGATCACCAGCTACTTGCTGCCTGTTTTCGGATGATCTGCTTATACCTTCTGCTGCTGCTGCTGCTTTCTTGGAGACAATTTCTGTTTCGGGATCTGCTTCACGGTAGAGAAAGATGTTCGGCTGGAAGAAGCTGGCGCTATACTCCCCATCAGAGTATGAAGATTGGATTCCGGAAACGTCCACCTGCAGACGTTCCATGCATTGGGCTTTGATCACAGGTCGGTGCTGGCCGGCTTCACTTATCTCCAGGAAGCTGTGCTGAAAATGAGCACTTCTCTCGCCGACGAAATCACGTCGGAAAAGACAACTCCTTCTGCAAGTGATGCAAAACACATGATCACTCCATGTGCGGCCACAGTTACACTTCCCCGTAACCTCATTCTTGGTGAAGATATCTGGCAACCAAACTGGCCCACTTCGAGCTCCAGTGAGAGCTTCCCCTGAAGCAACCACATCCATACTCGGCATGATGTTTTTGCCAAACACCCAATGAAGAAAACAAAGAGCAAAGCAAAGAAGGTGACCAAAACACAATACACAAGTTGATCTAGAAACCTTCCCAAAGCTTCCAAAAGCTTCCAAAAGCTTCCCAACCCAATGCAAAAGATCATCACAACATGAAGCAGCACAAAGTGTACATGGTCACCAAAAACCAACCATGATCATGATCAAACTAAGCTTGCAAATTCACAACAATATTGTTCCCAACACACAACAAGCATTGTTATCACCTTCCTCAACCCACAACACTATATACACTATACACCATCTCTCTTGTCCATTACAAGGTTTTTTCAAAAGGAAAAATGCAAAGGGGAGAGAGAAATAATATAGAAAACAAATTAGGCTAGGCACAATGAGGGGATTTGCAACTAAAGAAAAACAAAAATATAAGAAAACAATTAGGTTGGGTACAAGAGGGGATTTGCAACTATAGAAAACAATTAGGCTAAGTAAGTAAAATGAGGGGATTTGCAACTATAGAAAAACAAATCTATAGAAAACAATTAGGCTAGGTACAATGAAGGGATTTGCAACTATTGAAAAACAAATCTATAGTATAGAAAACAATTAGGTTAGGTACAATGAGGGCATTTGCAACTATAGGGGGAAAAAAATACTATAGAAACAAATTAGGTTAAGTACAATGAGGGAGGGGTTTTGCAACTATTGAAAAACAAAACTATAGAAAACAAATTTTTTTAACACCTATAGAAAACTATAGAACTCCTATTGGTGTACCCATCCTTTTCATGGTAGGTGAGTGGGAGTACATTTGGGAGAATATTTTGTACAATTTTTCAAAGTTATATAGTAAAGAGTCCTTTTTTTCAAATTATTTCTTTTAGTGCTTTTTCAGTCACCCTCCTCCGTAGTAGTAACTTTAAGTTGGCACAAGTTTTATGTCCCTTTCAAAATAGAAGTGAAACTCATGTGTCCATTGGTGGAGAGGTTCCTCATTTTTATATATGTCCCTTTTATTTTAAAATAGAAATTAACCTTCCATTAGTGATTAACTAATTAGGAAAAGGATTAGGTTTTTAAGGTCTCACATGTCATAGGCCAAACCACTCCCCCTTTCAATTGTTTATACATGTCAATAAAGTGAACCAAACACAACAAAAAAAAAAAAAAAAAAAAAAACCATGATAATTCAATCTCACCCAATCGAATTTTTCCCTTTGCCATCATCCAATGCCAACACCATTGAGACTAAAAAAAAAGTTCTAATTGGGTGTGTTTTTTTTTAATGAAATGGTCAAGTTGTGTTGTTTATGATCAAATGTAGATTTCTTTTCACAATTGGTTGACATAAAATGTGTATTAATGAATGAAAAATAAATAAATAAATTCCAGTGACAATGATTTCATCGGAGATGGTTTAGGTGGGGATGGGTTATAGTCATAGGTCATAAAAAAGACAATTTCAAACTACAAATTTATTAGAAGTCGATTTCAAACCCAATTTTTTTTTTAAATAAATATTTTAAAAGTCGATTCCAAACCCGAATTTTATAAGTTGTAATGTTTCAAAATGTCCTTATGGATCTTAAAATATCAAAAGAAAATCAAATATTCTTATTTTTTTCAATGTCTTTTGGAATCTTTGTGTCCTTTGATTTTTTTAATTTGAATTTTTGTGTCTTTCCAATTTCTTACACATGTTTACATGTAATTTCATACAAATGTAAATATGTGTTATTTCATTTGAATATGTTGAGATTATTTCAAGAAATTAACCAAAAAAAAAATTTTGATATTAAGCTAATTTTCAATAAAATTTTCTTCCTTAAATACCTAATTCAAAGATTTAATCCCCACTTGCTTTGCTAATTTAATGTTTATCCACCCTAATTGCTTTCAAATTTTCAATGAATTAAAAATAGGGCTAGTTAATTAAATCTCCCCTTGGATGATAGATGATAATTGAGCGATCTTTTGTACAATTTGAATCCTATATATGTGTAAAAATAACAAAGTTTTCAAATGTAAATCCTTCTTCTTCTTTTTTGTCATTTCATCGTTACTAGTAGTGTGTAATAGTGTGGAGCCCAAGTAAATAAAATCATATAACATTGAATTATAACATGAACAACAAGGAATTTCTCCTCAATGTTATGTACCCTTGAAATACATTATTGACCATACACCTTGCAAAATCCTAGAAAAAATATTTCATACAATTATTTTCTACTCACAAACCACCAATCCAAGGTCTTCGTATTGACTTGTTTTTCTTAACTTGCATGATTATACCAATTTAAGAACTCCCAACCCACACCTCCAATTCAATTCACATGATAGGGTTGAATTATTGGCTTTCAAAAAAATCAAGCACATAAAATTGCAAAGAATTTGAGAGAGGATTCAACCCTAAATGGGTTAGTTGTTAGTAACCACCATCCAAAATTATTCATCCTTGGTTTGGATTGTCTTTTTTCTTGGTGATATGGTGGAGATGTTTGGCCTTCAAGTTGAAGTTATGATTTTTGCAATAAAAGAACTACTAAAATAAAGGCTGAATATTTTAACCATTCACAACATTGTGCATATTTCTCCATTTTTAAAATTGAAGCATTTCAACATTTGGAGGTAATGAAACATAAGAATGGATCTTTAGTCTTTCCAATTGAACTTTCCTACATTAACCCACAATGACTTAACGACCTTTTAATTTAAAATAGAAGGTTTAGTCTTTAAACTTATAATCTCTTCAAAAGGATTCAAAGATTTATATATTAAGATAGATGTTTGTTTTGTTTTGTTTTGTTTTGTTTGTTTGTTATCATGCTTTAACCCTCCCAAATGGTGTGGCCCCTTGTTGCCACTTTTGTTACCGCTAGAAAACCCTCACCAAGGTGTGTGCATGGTGGTCATTTTGCAAATTCTCAACCAATGAAATAAAAGTCATTGAATTTTAAATGATTTTCATCATTGAAAGCTAATTAAAATTTACAATTTTAATTTTTCAACCAATCAATGTTTTTTCATATTAACACTTGAGTTCAAATTTGTCTCTTCATATCACATGAGGAAATGCATCTATCTTTTCATGTCATGGGGAAATGCATGGGAATGTCCCATTGGCCACCCTCCCATTTAGTCATCTCAACCAATCAATGTCTTTATCATGTCACATGAGAAAATTATGCATTTGAGAAGTCATGGCTCTTAAAGCTTTGAAAAGGTTTTTTTTTGAAAAGTTGTATTTAGAAGGTCAAGTGGGTTGAAATGTACCATCTTAGAGTTGAAGATTGGTTCTCAAATGTGCCATTCTTGTTTTGATTAGGGATTTAAGTTTCAAGTTCAAATAAGGAAACATATTTGAAAAAATGGATTAAATTTTATTTTTTCTTACTATGGACAAATTTTATCTCCAAAATATATTAAGCAATTTTATTCATGTTCATTGTTGGGGCACAATGAACTAAAATGTAACCAACAAGAAATAAAGAGCAATAAGGGAAGAATTCATAAAAGTTGAAAACAACAACATTAAAGGGCCACATATTTGGACTTATAGAATGGGTTTGAAAACAAATATAATAAGTTTGGAAGGCAAAAACAAAATCAAACTTTAGTCTTATTTTGAAAGTTTCATCTTCAATTTTCAAAACTTATAGCCAAAATCCAAAAGGAAATGATTTTATGTACATTTTGGGAATCCTCAAATAATTTTACTACAATCATAAGTTTGGTTCAAAAGATTTGGTTTAAAACATTTTGGTGATTGCATAATAATGTACAAGGACCATGCAAACTACACACCATGTTATTTTTCTTATATATTATATCAATTCATAATATTTAGTATCTAATACCAATAGATATATGCATTAGTTGATATATGTACACATTGATAATAATGTTATCAAATTGATATTGATGTATTGTAAATGTCATTTAATTAATATATACATAAACTAAACCTTGTGGCCATAGAATTTTTTTTGGATTATGGAATGTATTTTAATAAAAAATTTAATTTAAGATTCGTTAAAAATATATGGTATTTAAATATTATTTAAGTTTGAGAAAATACCAACATGGCATTTTTAAAAACTTCATAAAAATCCCAAAAATCTCCCCCAAAAAATACCACAATTAGGAGAAAATGGATTGATCAATATATGATTTTTTCAACATGCCATTTATTTATAAGAATAGGTTTTTTTTTTCCATGCCTTAAACTAAGCTTATGTACCATAATTTAGATATTTCATTAAGGCTATATATATGGTTCATCTATTAAGTTCAATTAGGGTCTTTTGTTAGGTTGAATACCAATTTCATAAAATACATTGATCATTTTTTGTTCACCCTAATTATGAATCAACCCCATTGTGGCAGGGGAAAGGAGTGAAATAGTTACTAAGAATATATATATATAATCCATGAAAAGGCACATGTTATTATTTGACAAGGTATTGAAATAATTATTATTTTGAATAATAATTATTTGAATTACAACATTACATATATACAAAAATGGCCCACTTGGAGCCATAAACTTTGGATAAATCTAAACAATAGACTCAAGATAAACTCAAAAAACAATTTATTGACACTAGTTGGAATGCTCATGGTTTTCATAAGTGTGGGATGGTGAAGAGTCATTTCAAAGTCAAGTGCAAATCAAATGGCATAGTGAAATGAGATAACATTAGGTATGCATGAATTAAATGTCTATATCTAACTCCTTGTCAAACTCACTAAAACAAACCATTAAATGTGCAAATGGTGCTAAATAAAATACTTTACCATACCTTCATTGTTGTAAATAATATAAGTACAATAGACACATGATGGTCTTGTTGTAATGGGTGAATAATCTTATCTATGGACCACATGTTCAACTCTTGCGAAAAAACAACATTTCTTATTCAATTTGTCTTTGTCACTGAGTTATGTGTTTTTTAAACATGCTAAGTTTAATATTTAAAAAAAAAATTAATTGATTTGATATTTCATACACTTGCCTTGGCAAACGTCAAATTAAACACCAACTATGTACTTAAGAAACTTTTTTTAAAATTGATACATGTATTATATTTTGTATTAAAAATTTTCTTTTCAAAGTTTTGTTTGTAGGGTGGATTTTTCAAATGGTCAAGGACTTAAAGGAACTAACTAATGCTTATGTTTTCACCATGTGGCCCTACTTATGATTATATTTACTTTGTTACAATGAATAAGCATTTATGCACAAAAGTTTTACCAAAACTCACAAATGATGTACAAAGAGAACTTGTGGTTTCATAACAAGCAACTACATTTTGGCTCCATACAAATGACCAACTTTTAATACACATGTGAACTCACATGTAGTATGTGCTCTTGTAGGTCTTTTCCAAATGGGATCCAAAGTTGCTACAATCAATTTTAAAAGATCATGGATTAATTCAAACTAGATAGTTGTTTTTTACAAAAATGAAATTGAGCAATTCATTGGATTAGGTGATGGATTAGGGAATGTAAGTGTTGGCAGCTAGTGAAGAGTTATGAACCCTTGCCAACAATTGCATCATCAATAGTAGACAATGTGTGGGACTTTATTAAAAGCATACCAACACTAGGCTTTCATTAGAGCATAAACCTTTTACACATAGGTAATCATCAAAATTTTAAGACTTCAAGTTGGTTCCAAATTTCAAAAGAATCAAATTGATGTATGAATTTATATTTTAATATCTTGCAATTGCAACAAATTGCATATTGCATCACAAATCTACAACTCTAAAAAAAGGTCAAACTTAATTGTACAATTCCATTTTGCAAGTTGTTGTACTTCTTTCCTATCAATCAAATATGCAAGAAAACATGGAATTTGGTATTTATCTTAAGATTTTTAGTAAAAATTCTTAAATAATTCATCCAAATTTCTTAGCCAAGAACTAATAATTAATGTTATAATGCACACCACTTCTTGTCTTGATCAATTACATTGCACAATTCATGGGGGAGCTTGTTCTAAGACTACTAGTGGCAACAACATTCAATCTCACCTAGTTACATTTTGCTACATGATTGATCTTACATCATGTGTAGCAAAAGTCCAATATTGTCAAGTCATGCAACATATTTGAATGGGTGATTTCACTTTTATAACATAAACAACATAATAAATCAAAATATAACTCCTTTTTGGTTGTTTATATATGATCTTAAACAACTTGGAAGAAATGTTTTATGTATATGGTTATTTGGTTTGTTTGTAAAACATAACATTATGAATGAAAGTGTGAAGTCTTGTGGACCATTACATAATGGAGCTAGCTTATAATTTTGTTAGTGTTTGAAAAGAATGCAATCATAATGTATAAACAATTCCATTTCCATTCTTTACAACAATTTTACATTATCTAATTAAATTTTTTTTTATCATTTTCATTTTTTGTTTGCAATTCCGAAATATAAACTCTAATTTCTTTTGTTAAATTGACGTGTAGGTTTTTAACATCATCCATACAATTAAAAAATGGTGTAAGTATGTTATTTGAATGATTCATGTTTTTTCTATTTAAGTCATTCAAACCTATGCTTCACCATTCTAGACCTACTTGTTTCTTGTAAACATCCCTAGCCAAAACATTTTTAAAATTTGAGAATATGAAATTAATCATTTTTGAAGTTCAATCAAAGTTGTGGCCAATCCAATATTATTTCCATTAGAAATATAAAATTTGGCATGATTTTGGGGCATTTTTTTTGCTTTTTTTTTTTTTTCCTTTTGACTTAAGGTTGATTACATGGTGCAATCAAAATTGTGGCCAAAAAGAATTACACAAATGTGTAGCCAACACAAACCAACACCCATTCACCATCATGGATGGATGGTGCATGGACATGGCATATTTTTCATTGGGTTTTCCTCCCTAGCTAACCTCCCTATAATTGAGGGTTTGTAAAGTGTGCCATTGGTTCTAAAATTGGGGTTCATCCAGTTGGATGGCCTCAAAACTAGAAAATGAGGGTGGTGTGTTCATGAATGTTGGGTCATTAGCCAATAAGTGTAGGGTGAAGCAAAATGGCATGGCTCTTATGTTCAATAAAACTTGTGACCTTGTGTTTTATGGAACACAAAGACTCATTCCTTTTTTCTATGAAAAAATGGGCCCAATTTTTCCAAAAATGTTACACGTGGCATAAAGTTGAAATGTTGGATATACATATGTGGTAATATCATAAAATACTGATTCCATTTATTTCAATAAAAAAATGAAAGAAATGAAGAATGCATAATTAAGTTTTCATAATGATTGTAATGATTGTAAAGTCACATCACAAATTTTGCATCATGCGATTTGATGATGGGAATCATGTGAAATTTGTTATTCATATACATTCATAATTTTTACACACAAATGTTGTGTGTGTTAAAACATGCATAAGTAAGATTCTCATCCATTTAATTTTTCATCCATTTTGGGATAAAATTTGATGAAAATCCTTCATCCTACTTATACATGTTTCATACATGTTTTAGACACACAACATCCATGTGCAAAAATTACAAACACATGAAAAAAAAATTCATATGATTTCCAAACATAAAATTTGTGATGTATTGTCATTTTGCATGATCATTCCCCTTTCAATCCCTTACAACATGTCTCTATCAACTTCTACCCTTTTAACCCTTTTACCATGTAATTTTTTTAATCAACTTTTACCCTTTCAACCCTCTACAACATGATGTGTGTTTATCAATTTCTACCCTTTCAACCCTTCACATCACAACTTGTTTTTATTATCTTCTACCCTTTCAACCTTTTGGAACATGTCTCTATCAATGTTAA
>Ga0209611_10003599_pt1 | contig 26769 bp, 23 predicted proteins | sample S1TSphgellanicum_3_FD_187693 | JGI IMG/M metagenome (GOLD analysis project Ga0209611, IMG submission 187693) | Host-associated microbial communities from peat moss isolated from Minnesota, USA - S1T2_Fc - Sphagnum magellanicum MG (SPAdes) (version 2) | ecosystem: Host-associated > Plants > Peat...
TACTATGAAAACCAAATTTAAATATATATTAAAAAATAACTTGTTATGAAATATTGAGTAATTATTAATTAATTCAAATTAAATTCATAGAATTAAATACCCATTTATTATTCAAAAATCTAAATCAAATCATCCCACCATTTTGTAAAACAATATGATTCCAAATGGATTTAACATGTTTCCTTGAACTTCCATGAAAGTTTTTGTCAATGTGCATAACAACATTTGAACTCCAATTTTTTTCATAAATAGGATTAGTATGTACCTAACTAGGTAGATAGGTAGGTACACATGCCTACCTACCTATATTTTTAAATGTTCATACCTACTTATGTAAACTATAGGTAAATCAAAAAATTATCTTTGTATGTAGGTAAATAGTAGGTAGGTAGGTAGGTGGAACATAAGTAAGTAAATGGTAGGTAAATGGGTAGGTAGGTAGGTTAGTAAAACATAGGTAGGTAGATGGTAGGTAAAGATTTCCTTACAAACAAAATGTTTTCTTTTGTTTAAGGAAAGGCAAGGTTACATTTTCATGTAAAATTATATGTAATTTTAGGTTAGTTGCAAATTTGGGGTATACATTACATGGGAAAAATTTGAATATAATGATTAACATTATAAATGCATTGAACGTAATGTAGAATGAAGATTAAAGGTCCGAAGTAGAAATTTAGCTATTTAGTTAAAAATCAAGTGAAATGAATCCAATACCCATTCCATAATCTTAGCAATTAAACTTGGATTCAATATTGTTTTACAATATTGGATTAGATGTGGATGAAATCATAAGATCATCTGACTGGAAATTAGGGTTAGTCTAGTGCATGTCCCGAGTCTTCGTTGCTCTCATTTGTAAACTTTTCATTTCATTTCAAGGCTGAAACAATAACGTAACATTAATGTTTTTTAACTCATCGCTTTGCAAGCCTTGTTGCTAAAGATTTGACAAGCTACCACCATTCTTCCGGTTCACAAAGCTTACATTGAAGCTCCATTGTGCCTACCAAAGTTTTTGGTGCCTACTATTCAAGTATGGATGTGCTTGAGCCCGCCTTTGAGCTTTGGTTGCCATCACCTTCTACCCGCCAAGATGGTTGTTGTAAACAATGCAAATCGAACTTGAGGAGTTATTGCAACAAGTTCACAACTTTGTGTCATTTTTTGTTTGTAAGTTTGTCTTGTAAAAATGATGAAGATCAAGTGAAGGGATTTTTCTCTAGGCATAATCATAGATTGTCAGATCATGCACATTTAGGTCAAGTTGGAATTGTGAAGTGAATAGGTGTAGAGATGATGAAGGTATGATTAAATCTTGATCCAAGTAATCTTGAGCCTTTGTATTAACCTCTGTTCTTTTATTTTTTGCGTTGCATTTGCATATGGTTTTAGGGCACATTTATTTGCATCAATTGAACTTAGATCTTGATTAGTAGGTTTGCATTTTTGCAATCAATCTAAATAGGTAGTGGTTGTTAAGGAAAAAGTAGTAAGATTGCTATAGCAAGTACTCAAATTCACACTTGGAAAACTAGGTTTTGATATAGGAAAATACATGTCGTTAGAGTTAAAGCGAAACTCATAGCTTCAACCAGAGGTAGAAAAGAAGGAGAAGTTGCCTCCACAAATAGACATGATTTAGCTTCCACCAAATGTGGAAGAACTTGGATTTTTTTTCACAAACTTTGAGGTAGAGCAATAGGTGCAACTCTTAAAGCTTGTGTCGAATGTTAAAAACACACAACCACTAGTGATCTTTCCACATGTTTATGTAAAACAACTATCAGAACAATTGTTTTTTCCAATAAAAGTAGTGGGGGATAACAAGCATAATAGTTTTTCCACTTTGATGTTTCATCCATGCTTGCACCTTTTTTTGGAAACCAAGGGGTTCAACAGTAAGGAAAAGTGGTGTTTTGTTGGAGCTTAACTTGGTGTGAAAGTTTTGGTGTGACTATAGGCAAAAGTGGGAAGTGTGGGCATTTTCCATCATGGTGCAGAAATGACAATAACCAATTTTATTGATCATTATTTGGGTTGTTTCCCATAGATCCAAAGTACATAACTAGATAAGTGTATTCCTTTTATGTGTAGGTGGCATGTTCTTCAATGGCATTTGTCTTCAATGGTTATGAACTCAAAGACATGTGCGTTAGTTTAAGGTTTAGGAGTGTTAGAAGATGGTAAACATGTTTGTGAATGAAGATCTAGAATATTCTAATTTAACTTGTAGTTACAATTTGTTGATGTTTTTGTAGGGCTAATTTGATTAATATCCAGATGCAACTATGGGAGTGCTAGAGATGTGGTCACACAACCTGCATGTACTTACATGTCATGGTAGTTCAAGCAATGGAAATGATTTGAAAAATACAACACAAGCTGAAGGTATGCAATCACATTCTATTACTTTATGTTGTTGTGACTTTTGTGATTACTGTCTAAGATTGTTGCATGCATGTACATGATAAGGAAGAACTTGAATACTACTTGTTATAATTACTTGTCCATTACCTACTACTTGGTTCTACCACAGTCATGGAATTCTTTTGAACATGGGTGTATGAGTTCACTTTTGATGTAATTATCTTTGTCAAGGACCAAAATAGGAATGTCACTCAATTATACAAGCCACACATTGAAAACTTTGATTTGTTAGAACTAAGGTTTCATTTATTGTAGGCCATGGAATACCCACCAATTTTTTAATTTCTTCTTAATATTCTATAAGACTAGAATGGCCACAAGTAATTTGCATTCCATGAACATTCTCATTTTTACCTACTTGATGTCGTAATTGTTTATGACTATAGATGTTCAAAGGGAGGCGAGAAAGGCAATGATGGCCCTTGCACCAAATGTGGCTTCAAAGAAGATTTATGGTGCTGACCTTCCCTAAGGTCTTCAACATGAATTTGCCCAAGTCCGTGAGGACAAGTTTTCAATGGAAGAAAATGAAGCAACTTTAGATTGATGTGCTTAACAACATTCAAGTATGGTTCTCTTCACCTCTCCTATATACAATCATAGTTATCCATTCAATAATAAATGACGGCACGAGATTCTACACAATGGAGAATTGAGACTTCCATTACTTTACCACCTCTTCTGAATGGGTAATGTTAGAAAACGCTTAGCAACCACCAGGTGTTTTCTAGATTGAAAATCCTAGAAAACGCACGGCAGCCGCCAAGTGTTTTTTGTATCAAAAATCCTAGAAAATGTTTGGTAGCCACTAGGCATTTTTTGGATTGAAAATGGTAGAAAACACTTAGCAGCTACTAGGTGTTTTCTGGTTGGAAAATGTCAAACACCTAGCAATCATTAAGCGATTTTTGGATCGAAAATTCTAATAAATGCCTAACAACTGCCTAGCAATTGCTAGGCATTTTTTGGATGGAAAATGCTAAAAAATGCTTGACGCCTACCATGTGTTTTTTAGATCCAAAATGCTAAAAAACACTTGGTAGCTGCCAAGCATTTTTTAGATAAAAAATGCTAGAAAATGCTAGGTTGCTACCATGCATTTTTTGAATTGAAAATGGTGGTTACCAAGAGTTTTCGGGATCGGAAATGGTAGAAAACACTTGGCGACTGCCAAGAATTTTCTAGATTGGCAATTTTAGAAAAGAACTTAACGCCACAAGGCGTGTTCTAGATCAAAAATCATAGAACATGCCTAGCAAGTTGTTAAACATTCTTTAGGTTGTAAATTGTTAAAAATGCTTCATAGCCACTAGGTGTTTTCTAGATGAAAAATTGTAAAAAATGCATAGTGGCCATTAAGTGTTTTTTTTAAAAAAAGCAAGAATCTAAGAGAATGTTTTTGCACAATTATATTAAACATAAAAATGCTTAACGACCACCAAACATTTCTATGTAAGGATATTGGGCATAGAGACACCTAGTGACGACCAGGCAGTTCTGCGTAACTATGTTGGGCGAAGAGATGCTTGGCAATCGCTTAGCATTTTTGTGCATTGATATTGGAGTAAAGATGCAAGTGCTTTTGTGCAGTAATGATAGCTTGTAATGGGCGGGTTGTAAAACACATGTTATGGCTAGAACTTTGATCCTTGATTTAATGTTGCATTCTGTTTATTTTTGGCTTAACATGATATGGATGAATGATTCATATTTAGTAGCTTTGTTAATATTTGGGATGCGAACAAGAATGAAAGGGTGAAGATTAGTATTGGAACGTGTAAAAATCTATTAGTTGTTCTTATATATGGACTTTATGGAGTGGAGAATTGCATAGTGGTTTTAATTGAAACTATGAATGAGGATTGTGAATAGCAAAAATTATTTTATCCAGTTCAATGTGTGAGATACTATGGATCAACAATGGGAATAAAGGTTTTTTGGCCTTGCAAATATTTGTTGATGAATGATGAAGAGGTTGTGATGGCGAGAGACCAATGTCACGTCATAATGGATGGGGTGAATAATCTTTCAAAGAAGTGAGTTTCATGTAAAGACAATTTCCTAACAGAGAGCTTTTAGGCTAAGAACATCCATGATGTGGAAAATATGGGTAATACAATTGAAGATTTGCGTAATGAGGAATTATGTGGTGAAATGATTATATCTCTGAAGATGGTGTGGAAGGGTCCATTGGGGAGTCTGGGTCTAATTCCATGAGCAAAAAAGGAAGTGAAAAGAACATTGCAAAAAGCGATGAAGAGGTTGGTAGCAAAGATTATTTGAACAAAATAAGGAGGACTATAACCAGGGGAATGCATGTGTGAATGATGATGTAGTGCATGGCCATGGTGTGGGAAGGAAAATTTCAAATATACTACGAAGATGTCAGTTTAAGTGGCAAGGAACTAAATGTGATTTTGTGGACGATGTTGGGGTTTTCCATGCAAAAGCTCATGTGGTTACATGCGATCGACATGAAGCAATTCTTGATGATTAGCTTGGGGAGGACCATGTTAAGCTTTGCGTCTTGTATTGTCCTATGACTATGTTAGTAGTGATGACCATTTGGAAATGGATGCTAATTTAAATAATTCTTGATGGGTACCCCCTCATAGAGCATCTAATTTCATTTAATGAAACCCACATACCAAATGTTGATGATGTGGGAACAGTTGGTGTAAAGAAAAAGAAATATTCCTTTCATAAGAGGAAGTGAAGTGTAGTTGAGTTCTAGTAGCGAAGGGTTCCAATTCTAGAATTGAGAAAGTGTTGTTAGAGGAGTTTGTGTGCAATGTGGGTGCAACAAATTGTTGCACCATGAATTGTTATTAAAATTTTCCTCGTGAAAAGACCTTGTTGTTGAAATAGGAGTTTTGGAATTTGTCATTTGAAGATCATAAAGCCTATGGTTTAAATATTCCAAAAAGGTTACATACGAGGGGAGTCGGAAATGGACAAAAATTTATCATTATTCAAGGTTTAACCATTTTTGAAATTGCTTGGTACTAGATAGTTGGTTTTTCCAAGCCGACATATATGTTGTACAAATTAGACAACAAGCGAGGTTATCGATTCTTACCACATGGGAATAAAAGTACACATAAATTACGTATGTCAACTCGACAAGCAGAATCCAATGTTTAATCATTGATTGATTTGTTTGTGGATATGATGTTACATTAAATGAAAAGGATTGGAAATGGTAGACAAGATGTGTGATGTTTTTTGCTTAAAACATGGAAGAGTTTGTAGGAACACAATGATCAAGTAAATTATATGGAACAACTAACACTTGTTTTTATTTGGTGACAAACGCCTGGCAATCGTTGGGTGTTTCTCATGAAAAAATATTTTTTGAGAAATTGAAATGTATTTTGGAATGTATATGTGAAGGTAAACATCTATCGTGGGGAGCCTAATATTTCTTTGTTTTTTTGTATTTGTGGGATGGTAGATAAAACAGGAATTAAACGTTGGAGGTATTTCTCAATCTGCTATGAATAGGTTGAAGAAAAAACACCATTTGAATGTTGATGTGTGAAAGCGGGGGTTTGTGTTTGTGAAACGCATTGTTTGTGAATCCTTGAAGGCTTTGATATGCAAATTGGGAAAGAATAACAATGAGGCTCTAGAATATGAAGCGAAGTTAAAAAAACATATCCTACACCAAGAATCATTTAGAAAGTTATACCATACTTGGAGGACAGAATCACTACGATCGAAGGATGAGTTTTTATGCATTATTGATGACAAGATGGACCACGCAAAAATTACGCTTCCAAGGTTATAAATGTACAACAAAATGATATCTAACCTTGGACAATTGCCCATTACCCTTACGAGAATGATAGTGCATGGTCATGGGGATGAAAGATATGCGTGATATTCTAATGAGTTATGGCCAAACAATCCCAATTTCACAATTAGGTCCTTGTTACAATTGTTGCACTTTGGAGGTGGCCCCAGTTTTAGAATCGAAAGTATTGTTTGAACACCCCCCACAAAATTCATTCTTTGCATGTATGTTGCAAGGGAATTCATCTTACATACATAAATTATGCACCTCAAATCAAATTATTGGTTCGAAGCCTTTGCCAAGAAATTTGTTGCTTTAAATGGATAATTGTGTTAAAGACAATAAGAATCAACATTTGTTAGGGTTTCTATTAGTGTTGACGGCAAGGGATGTTTTTGAAGAGGCAAAATTGGGATTTTTTGTAGTTGGCCATACATATGAAGATAAATATGGATGCTTTGGCTATTTGTCAAAAAAGTTGGAGGAAAATAATTACATTTTAACAAATTTGATGAAAGCTTTCATGATTTCGCAAAAAAGACCATTCATTCCTCAATTGATTCAAGAGATTTTAGATTTCAAATCTTAGGTCCTAGGTTATTTGAAAGATGGTCCTGAAACGTTGGGAGGGCATATTGATATGAATTTGTTTTACTTTTTTGTTGATTCTTTAGGTTGGCTAGTGATGCAATACAAGGTTCCCCCACAAATCTTATGTGGAATCCAATAAATGGGCCTCCAATTAGATTATGGAAAGCTAATCTAGAAGGTTCACCAAAGTTACCTATTGGAGTTCTAAGCCTTGTTCTATACTACCAAATTTGGGGCAATGATACATCAAGGTTAGTGGAGAGAGAAAAGTTTATAAGTTCTGGACTATCCAAATACATGGATTTTTGCAAGGTGGGCATCATGCAAAGTTCCACATATGAAATGAAGATGAAGCCGTATGTGGAATACTAGGAAGATGTTTTGTTGCATTTGTCAAGACCGTTACCGCCTCAAAGTACAACTCTTTTGGATGGCTTTTAGCCTTGAAAAAATTGGAGGTCTAACTATGCTAGGGCTTCATTGTCAACTATGATGGATGTTGTTGATCCAAAAGATCCAATTCGAATTCCTTATTGTGGACCAAAGAACATGAGACCTTTAACTGCATACGCGCCATTTAAAGATCTTAATGTTGGAGATTTTATGCTCATGAGACTACATGATCTTGATCTTGTTCCTCTTTGGATGGAAAAAGCAAAGGGTGATGTGATCAAGGGTGAAAATAATGAATATTTTAAAATGGTGAAAGTTCAATGGTGGGTTTTTGTGAAGAAAGGATCAAACTTGGATGAACGATATTTGTATGAAGATTGCTGGAATGGGAAGTGGAAATGTAATTTAGCATATCAACAACAATGGCTTGACATTTCAACTAACTTTTTTTCTTTTCCTAGTCGAAAAATAACAAACAAAAGTCAAATTAGTATTCCTGCTACTTATGCTAGTAAAGTTTAAATTAATCTTGATGTTGTTAATGCCTCAACCAATTTGTGAAGGATGTTGGTGACATTGATTAAATTATATTTGCAATTTTTTGATGTCTTTTTTATAATTGTATTGATTAGATTAACGTTTTGAAACTTTTTAAAAAAAATTTGTTGTATGGTTTAATAAAAAATTTATTTTGCTGAAATTTATCCTTGTATGTGATTCTTGAAAAGTAATAATTATTAATTTTGTTCCACTTGATCCTTAATATCTAATGGCCACTAAGCATCAACTTTCCTACATGGTATGTAAAGCCCCAAAATTAATGGATTTGTCATAACATGAACAATAAAATTGCATGCATAGATTTTGTTGTTATTGTTATGTTGTGCCTTTTTTTATTTTAGAAAATTGAATTTTTATTTTTGTTTATTGGGAGCATTTACTTGTGATTTTCTTATTTGATAATTTATTATGTATTATCACTTGCCAAGCACTAGGATAAATATTATTTTAATTATATATGGAATTTGAAACATAATATATTTGTTATCGTATGATTAACATGGATGGATCAAGTTGCCACTGATAGAAATTTAGCATGTTGTCAATATATTAGATTCAAAACATTGAGTTCCTTTTTCTCACTTTAAATGGGAGTTGTGTCATTTGGTTCTCATAGCTTACAATTTTTTATGTTTCACTTAGTGGCCACCAAGCGTTGAATTATATTTTTAAAAATTTTATGGTGTATATATTTGAAAAATATTAGTAAAATTTGTGTGATAATGTCATGTTGTAGTTTTGGCGATTTGACCTTTTTCCTTATTTCAAATTCAAAGGGTTGAACCTCTTGATGTCAAATGGAAGCACTAACATTTCAGCTTTCAATCACTCATGAAATTTCATAATCTTGTCTAAGAGTTGATATGAATGTTTTTAACATAATGTGTACATGGATCTTTTTGGAATTTTTGGTTACAAAGTTAGTTTATTTGGAAATATTGTAATTGAAATTTTTTATAATATGACATTCATGTCAAAAATGATCATTAGTTTGTTACATGTAATGGCCATTAGGTGGAGCTCATTCCATCTATCAAGTTGTATAAAGTCCTATAATTTTCACTTGGTGAACATCAGGCAAAATACTATTTTCATCATAATATATTAATTTTGAAACTAACATAATATTTTATTGGTGTTAAATTGGTATGAATTCTTTTGAGACAAAATGTTTTTGTGGATGTTATCTTTGTGAATGATTGTTGTTTTTACTTGAATATAAGGTTATATTTTTAAAGTTGGTGGTCACCAAACAAAGTTTATACCATCCATGAAATAAGGAAAAGTCCTAAATCAACAATTTAGTCCTAAATTAATTAAATATGTGTTAAATGTCACGTTAATATCATCATCTTATCATTCATTTGTTCCATCATTGTTTAATAATCAATACGTATAAATTCATGACCATGCATACAAATGAAGAATAGTTGAATTTTTATATCAATGTTTAACAAATTTGAAGGGGTAGAAAAACATTCCAAAGATAGTTCATGTGTGACCGAACAATAGGTCACCTCACCGGTGTGAACACAACATGCTTTTAAGGTTTGCCCTTTTGATTTATTAGCCGTCATTTTCCATAGCCGAAATCTCTCCATTTACTGCTACGGACGTTGCATGGGGAGGTTTTCTCTCTTTGTGGGCTATTATGGAGTACAGGGAAGAGGCGGCGCCAATGATGCGAAGGGATGGAGCTCTATTGATGAGAGGAGGTGGAAGGAAGAAAGGCGGCGAGAGGACAAGAGGATGTGGGGAGTTGAAGCGGGAAGGTCCAGAGGGGATCATAAGTAAGGCAGATGGGAGACAGAAGGACGGACGGAGAGGTGATAGAGCTATAGAGAGTTGATTTTTTTGAGCAGAACTTGGCTGGTTGTTGTAATCTTTCCGTTGCGCCAACAATTCGGCCAGGTAGCTCTGAGAAGGACTCATGAAAGGGTAGTGTCGAAGCATGAGGAAGAACTGGAGGGATCCGAGCTATAGCATTGGGGTGCATTTTGCATGAGAGTGACTCTGTTCGAGTAACTTTGGCAAGCTTGGTGTAGACTATTCAGAGTCGGATGCTTTCAGAGTGCGATTTGGACTAGAGGGAAATCTAGTCGTAGGCCTCTGGTCCAGCTGATGAGAAGAAGAGCATGCATTATAGTATTCTATGGGGGATCGAGTGAATACCGAGAGCTATGACCTCAAGGGTCATACCTTAATTGAATGTTTGAATTTTTGATGTATGCTATGGAGCCAGAAAGATTGTGCTCTCTAGTGATTTTTGTGAATGGCAAGGTGCAAGTTTTGAATTTAGCTTTTCTGTTCTGCTGATCTGTGAGAGTGCGAGTCGTTCCTGTCCAAAGATCAGCGAATGCATATGGAAACTGATTAGGCCCGCACTACTGGTCAGATTCTTTGTTGGGTTTCGAGACCCTTGCTTTTTGGTTACACATGCATCCATCGTTCATTGAGGCCAAAAATGGCAAAAACACATGTAGGCAAAAAAAAATTTCTTAGCCAATGATGTGAACTAGCATAAACTTAGGGGGCCTAGGTTTTTTTTCTTTTAAAGAAGTGTTGGGGTGTTTGATTTTTTTGTTCCCAATGTGTTTCGATCAAGTTCCCAACGGGTTTTCAACACGTTCTTCAAGTTCCCAATGCATTCTTCAGCATATTCTACTCACTTTATCACAAATCTTTTGCCTTAAGTTCCATTCTTATGACCTATATAACTAGCCCAAACGAAGAGATTATAACATATTTATTTTGTGAATGTCCAAAACTTGATTAATATTTTTTTGATTGGTCAATCAAAAATGCCCATTAGAAAAGCGAAAAAATGGAACCTGGGGGGGCACCATAACTAATTGATATGAATATATTACCATATTAATATGATTGTGCCATAGTTGTTAATTCAAATAAGTATTTGTGTTTGGAAATTATTATTATTTTGTTATAGTTGTGTAACACATTGCATGGTCATAATTAGTATCGTGCATGTAAATGGTTTAGGATTTACATTTTGTATAAATGTAAAACAAATACATTTATATGGTTTTTGTGAGTGCAGATATAAAAAAATGTAAAGAAAATGTGATTTCTACTTGGGGAAGGGGGGGATTTCATAAATTTTTGGTGCTAGGCCAACTAAATGGCTCATTGCAAACAAAAAAAAATCATCAAAACATTTGTGCTTTGGGATGTACGATAACTAATTTAAATTAAATAATATGAATCACAATAAGTACCTAAACTCTTGTAAAAGATTAGGCCAAAATTGGTCATGAACAAAGTTAAGGAATAAAAGTTTTATTCAAGTAATGATGTGAAGAAAAATTGTGCATTCAAGATATTCCTTGGAATAGCACCAACATGGTCCCATATTGGAAGTATTAGTGTATCATGATTTTTTTGGTGAAGGGTCAATCAAAGTGGTCCATTGCAAAAAAATAAAATTGAGCTTTGGACTCAACTCACAATTAATTAATATGGATATCCAAGAAGGTATGGTCATTAAGGGTATATAATACATACATTTACACACCTCAAAACATTTACATAGTTTTTGACTATGTAAATGTTTTTGACAAATATTTACATTGACCTTGTGTAAGTGTAAAAATAATAATTATATAGGGCAATAATATAAGTGTAAATGTAAAAAAATTGAACATGTAAGTGTAAATGATTTACACAAGATTTGCAAGTTGTTTATCAAACTATTGACACTGACATGCACAACCTTGGTCATAACCAATGTTGAGCATAATTTTAGATAATTAAGATATTTGCCCCAAATATCAGGATGGATATCAAAAATGATATCCAGTGAAAATCACTCTAGATGATATTCATGTCAATATCAAAGGTGTTGAATATTAACCATCATGATATCTAGCCTAGATATCATATCCAAAACTACATATCAGTTTTAATAATTATTAAGTAAATTAATAGTTATTAAGTAGGGCTTCTTGAGGTAACCCTTTTGTAATGAAGATTGGGTTACTAATTAGGTTAGGTTTGTAATATTAACTTTTTTGTTATCATTTTTTTGATAGTTTTAGGGTGACAAAAATCCCTAAACAATTTAACATTATTATAAGACATATTTTCAAAAGTCTCTTTGAAGTTGTAGTTAATAGTATTTATTATTGTGATTATTTTAATGAAAAATTAAATTATGAATTTTTTTGAATATTTCTTAGGAAAATGAATATTTTTGACAAAATGTTCCCTTTTTTTCAAAAGGATGTTGCCTTTTGGAATTTTTTTGAATTTTTGATATTTAGATCTATTGATATCCAACTAATAAATAAATGAGAAATATCCAATAACATTTGATATATGGGTTGAATTAAAAATGTGAAAATATGATATCCGATAGGATATTTAAATTTTAAACTAAGTCTAGGCCATTGCAAAAGTTGTCATTAATTGTTTGAATCTTCTGGTGACAACATGTGTGATGAACCAATCTAAAAGCCACTGTTATTATTAAATGCCTTAGCTAATGTAATTAATTTAGTTGTGGCTATGGAATTTGAAGCAGATCCCTTTGATGGGAGTGAAACATTTGACCTTTTTTATGTTGAATTCCACACATTGAGCAAAAACATGTGATAGGAGGTTTTGAAGGTATTAAAACCTTTCCTAGAATTTTTGAAAGCATTTGATTCCCATCAAATACACAATATGTTGGCCTTAATGTTGGATCCCCATTTCAAATCTATATGGGTTGTGGAAAGTTTTGTACAAGGCACAACAATGCAATCCACCTCACTATTAAGTATGATGTGAAAGAGGTCATCCCTTTTATGGTGACTATTTTTCATCAACTAAATCCTATTGCTGACACAGTTGTAACACCATGTGATGAACCTACTTTTTAAATTAAAAAAAAAGATAGTAACATGTTTATTGTTTGAGCTTCCATAGAGGAATTTTCATAGATGATTTATTCCATAATCTATGTGTATTGATCCTTTTGTTTTGTGATGAACACATGAAGGCTAATTTCCAATTATTGTTTTCTTGGCCAAATAGATCCTTGGGATTCTTGGTTTCTAGATTGAAATAGAAAAGGTGTTTAGCTTTATTAGTGTTTTAACAGCTTTGAAGCGCTATCACTTATAAGTGGAAAATCTTAATAGGTGGAAGATCTTGATAGGATTATCATGGTGGTAAAAAATTGGCTAGATGATCCACACATGAATTATAAAACAAATGCAAACTTCAAGGATTATATCAAATTTGAAGTTGTTCCAACTGAAGAAAATTATGGGTTTACTGAAGAATTTGAATATTTTGAAAATTTGACAATGATTAAATAAGTTTATTTTCTTTCTCTAGTTGTTCTTTTGAATTGGATTTACTTTTTGTTTTTTGTTCACATTGATGTTGTAAGGTTTTGGGCCTTTTGTTTTTGTTGTTAATAAAATTATTGTTGATGCTACAGGGTTTCAAACTTTCTGTTTTTGTTGTTGATCAAGTTTTAGTTGATGCTACATGGTTTTTAGCCTTTTGTTTTTGTTGCTAATGAAATAGTAGTTGATGTTGCAGGGTTTCAAGCCTTCTATTTTTGTTGTTGATCAAGTTGCAATTGATGCTACTAGGTTTTAGGCCTTTTGTTTTTGTTGTTGATCAACTTGCAACATTAACATCATTAATGTTATTGGGTTCTAGGCCTTTTGTTTTTGTTTCTAATCAAATTATAGCATGAACATCAACTTCCATATTGATGCTGCTAGGTTCTGGGCCTTTTTTTGTTGTTGATCAAGTTGTAGCAACTTTCTTATGTCCCATAAGCTTTTGGGCATTCTACTTTGTTGCTAATTAAGCTGCAACAACTTCTTGGGTGGGTGGGTGTGTTGGGGTGTTTTTGCAAGTAGCTTGTGTTTTAAACCTTGTCATCAGAGCCTATGTGATGAACCAATCACAAAGTCACTAGTTGCTATTAGATGCCTTAATTACATTTATTGCTTTAATAGTCAGCATGGAAGTTGAATTTGAGTAGGTTATTAACGAGATTGAAGTTTTAGATGAGTTTGACATTGAACTCCTCTCACAACATAATATGCAATAGGAAGTTGTGAAGATGCTCAAATTTTTCATAACTTTTTTGAAATCTTATGATGCAAACCAAGTTCATAACATGCTTGCCATAATGTTGGATCCTCGATTCAAACATTTACATCATGTGAAAAATTATGTGGGTCAAGGGAATGTAATATGTCTTGCTTATGAATGCTATATTGAGCAAAGTTATTTATAGAATTGGGGTTCAATACACCCACAAGCTATTTGATTTCCAAGAATGAATTACCAAATACGAAATTAGGGCTTAGGATTTCAACTCTGAGATTAGCATGTGAACTTTACTATATGTAATCGATATGCATATCTAAAATTTATCAAAAATTTGAAAAATTGACAAATGCATACCCAGCACCGAATGAAACATTCAATGGATGCATAACCATATCTACAATTTTATAAGATTTTTTTTGAAATATCCAGATGCATATCTCCTATTCATTTTTTTTAAAAAAATGCCCTATGCATATCCTCTCGACTGGTCTAAAATGCCATATCTGGCCAACACTTGTCATAACTGGCCAAATCAAGATTCCATGTTTTAGAAACAATGATTTTCTGCTGTGGTTGTAGCCAATGTCGGTCCAGTGGTATATAGGGTTGCACCTGGTATCCAGACTGGTAACAAGGACCCTACCAGTCTGGTCCTAGCCTTATACCAGTATCGGTCTGGAAGGTACTTCAGGTAATACCAGCCTTCTCACAGGTTTCTATTTGTCTCAATATCAGTTATAGGTACCAAGACCGGCTGGTATATTCAAAAGTTGATAGTTGATATCAGACCAACACTGGTTGTAGCTTCCAATTCAAACCAGATTTTGTGTTCACAATTTAGTTTTTTTGGCAATGATTGTGCTGTATGTTTGGAACCAAAATCAAAACCAAATGATTAGATTTCATATGAAGTTTTTGGGACAAACTCATTGGCATTTGCTAGCACACCCATGTTGAATACAACCATTTCTATAACCAATAAGTTGGTCATACTTTGGCATGCCAAAATGATTCATATGACAAAACAAGTTCCTGGAAAGAATTTGGAGTGCATACATGGCCAGAAGTAATATCAAGTCCTATCATGTCTTGTTGGACCAACAATGGAATATTATAGAAAAACTAAAGAAATGATGCCCCATCTTATTATTATTTTATGTATATACCAAGAGTCTTGTGCAAGGATCCAAAAGGAAGGTGTCAAGAACCAAATCATTGTTGATAATGTAGTTGCTCTCATTGGTTTGAAGAGTGTTTATATTTTGCAAGAGAGATGTAACTTTGATTGCACAACTGACAATTTGCCATAGGTTAGCATTGTTGCTATGTCTTGTTGATTTGTAGCCTGAACATCATACAACAACACAATTAGTAGTGGGTATTATTCTCATGTCAGATTTGTTTGGTTTGCAGGTTTTGGCCATCCGTTGCACCTCTGCATTTTTTGAAAGAGCATTCTTCCCTATGGTTGGAGTCAAGCACAAACTTTTAGGAGTTTGCTGGATGGCAATCCACATGCCCACCACAACAATCCTGTGCAAACCATAAGTCCCCATTTTAACAAATTATCCCCATGTGGGCTCAGCTATCAAGTGACAGCCTAGGCTGAACTAGTCAATATAGGGAATTAAAAGGTTGGTTGCTATCGAAAAATTGCTACCTATGCATTGTATTAGGTGATCTGAATGCCCTCTCTGATTTTATTCACTATACACAACTTGATCATATTGTGGGGCTCCTCTCCTATTATTCTCTCGTGTGGGCTTCTTGCAGACCACATGACTTGGTCACTTTGTATCGAAATTGTGGAAATTCGTATTTGTACAGAACGTGACACATAACCTTGTAATCTTACATTGTTTTAGAGCATATTTCTTGGATAATAGGAGGAAGAATGGATCCTGACTGTATTTTATTCAAAACTGGAAGAGAGATAAAACCAAGGGCAAAGCAGGGGACACCAAAGGCATTGTTGATGATCAGGTAGGTAAGCCAATAAAAGTGATTATATCCCAAAACCAAACAATATAACCCAAAAAATGAACAAGCAAGGCCCACACTGGGAGATAATCCAAGCCATGACCAAGATATACACGGTTGCATATAAAGCAAAGCCTGGCTATGGTCATACACACCAAATCTCCTATGAGTTGTAAAGCCATGAGGTTGTTGTTGATGAAGACAACTTACACGATCTAAGAGCAACTCCACCAGTGCAATTTTGGATGAAGAAAAGTCAAAACAAGCCAGTTTGGCTCAGCAACATGGTTTTGGCTAGCATTTTTGCACGGGATTCTGAGGCTGGCGAAAGACACAGCAAAGCCTGACACCTGCTGTTGATTGGCTAGATGGTTTGATTGGTCCAAGTGGGTTGCAATTAGTGTTCTCTTACCTAGTGCAATCCCTATTTAATTTTATGGGTGATGTTGGGAAAGAGTAATTAACTAATCTTGAATGCAAGATTTAATATTATTGTAGTGCAACATACTAAGCATGGGTGGAGCAGAGCAGGTCCTCTGATACTCAGCATTTGGTCTTAGAACAATGTTTCTCCAATCCAAGATTTACTTATTTAATGATTCCAAGCCCCACCCATGAACCTGAGACAACACAAGGTCAGAACCTACTAATAACAAACCACTTGGACCAATCAATACATCTAACCAATCAAGAGCATGTGTTAAACTGTACTATGACTTTTGCAAGCCTCAGCATGTTGCACAAAAATGTTAAGCCGCAACCACAAACATTTTACTGAGCTTATCAAGCAAATTTTTATTGACTTTCATCCAAAACTTGATGTGCAGTGTGTTGGTGGTGATGTTCCTAGGCAAGAATTGAGCTATTAATATTCAACCAAAGCCAACTTATAATATTAAGTAAAGCCAAAGATCTCTGGCCAAAGCCAATTTATTACACCCAAGAATTGAGCAAGCAAGTTGGAAACATATAGAACCCAGGTCAAATTCAATGTACATATTGTATGGTAAAAAAATGAAGGGAAGTCTGCCACAGGTTTGAGCCCTTAGGAACCTGAGGGCCATGAGAACTTGAGAAGCGCCTCACATGGTTCTTTACACAAGTGCATAATATCTTTTAAAAACCTAGTTCTTTTTCGGCAGCAATTACCTTACAAACATTGTAAGGGCTTGTGTTAGCATGACATGTGATGGCACACAGCTTAAGGTACTGGCATGGGCTGACAGGATGTTCACACTTATAAGTTAACCCCAAATACAAAGCAAGTTTTTCATTAGCTCATTGTCTAGCAGAACAAGCACTGGGACTACAAAGCACAAGGTTCATGTACCAGAACTATTGTAAACAATAGACTACTATTATGAAAGATTCAGGAGATCAAGTCCAAAGCAGCAACTTTCAAACTTGTAAAATAAACAATTTTATTTTCAAAGCCACTCCCCTATCCTAGTGTCTACAAAGGAGATACTTTAAAATCTCAAAAACTCAGTAATAGTTAGTTAGAAGAAGGCAACCCATCTCATTACCTATATGACTAGCTTGATGATAAAAATTGACAACAATGACATTGCAAATTGGTTGATTTGCAATTCTCACAAGAGGTTTTCTACAATTGCATATAAGGATAGTAGAATGGGGCAAACATTAAATAGCAGCAACAAATTAAATGCGGCATTAGGTTCAATGCATTTATAGTACAATGCTCAACATGAAAAAAAAAATCAGATTTTTTTTTATTGTACTCACACAATGATTAATGTTGTAAACATCTTTCTTACACAATAATTTCCAAAAACATAATGTGACATACTAGTTAGAATCCTCCCTTCAACCCAAAGGCTTACGATTCAATCCTTTTCTCAATTTTTTTTCCAACAAACAAAATGAATGAAAAATTCATAGAACATTTAAATAGTTTTTAAATTAGTTAGTTGTTTTTAAGAAGTAACTTCCCCAAGAAAGAAGACTAAATGCTAATCCCAAGCAAGTTCCCCATGGAGTAAGAAAAGTTCCCTGGTGAGAAATACAATTTTTTTAGGGAGCAATGAATTTTCCTTGGGGAAAAACCCAAGTTCCTAGGGGGAGAAAACACCTTCCCTTGGGAACAATGTATGTTTCGAATCTTTTGCAATCACAGTCATCTCAGTTTTTTATTAATATAATCTTGCAACCTATCATTGGAAAGGCCTTGAAAAGAGCTATAGCTTTGTAGTTAGAAATAGTTCAGTCAAAATTCATATGCAAAAATTATGATCAAACAAAACTTCAAACACATATGTTCCCTGAGGCAACTTAAGCTCCTTCTCCCCAGAGGACATGATTATTCCCCAAGGAAAAAAAAGGCTTAAGTTGCTCTCTAGGGCAACTTAAACTCCTTTTTCCCAAGGACATGATTGTTCCTTAAAAAAATTCAATTTCCTTAAAAAACAATGAACTTTCAATAGGGAAACATATGTTTCGAATTTTTTTTATAATCATAGTCATGTTTTTAAATATATATACTCTTGCGACCTATCATTGGAAAGGTCTTGAAGAGAATTATAACTTTGTAGTTGAAAACATTTTAATCAAAATTCATATGAAAAAGTTACAATAAAAAAAATTCAAATACATTTGTTCCTTGAGGAACATGCCTATTCCCACAAGCAACTTAAGCCATTACTCCTTTAGGCACATGGTTGCTCCTCTAGGGCAACTTAAGCTCCATCTCCTTAGGGAACATGATTTTTCTTCAAGGAAAATAAAGTTTAAGTTGCTCCCCATGGCAACTTAAACTCCTTCTCCTTGAAGACATGATTGTTCCTTTGGGAAAAACCAACTTCCTTAGGGAACAATGAGTTTCCCCCATGAAAAGACCCAAGTTCCCTAGGGCAACATATGTTTCGAATCTTTTAGTAATCATAGTCATCTCATATTTATTTTCATATAAACTTGTGACCTATCATTGGAAAGGTTTCAAGTAGAGCTACAACTTTGTAATTGGAAGCATTTCAACTAGAATTCATATGCAAAAGTTATGATCACACAAAGTTTCGAACTCATTTATTTTCAAGGGAACATAGTTACTCCTTGTGAGAACACGGTTTAGGTTGTTCCCCCAAGCATATAGTTGGCCCCCAGGGAAAAACGGGCCTAAGTTTCCATGGGGAGCAACTGTGTTCTTTTGAGGAATAAATGTGTTTGAAATTTTGTACGAACATAACTTTTGCATTTGAGTTTTGGTTGAAGTGCTTCCAACTACAAAATTGTAGCTCTCTTCGAAACTTTCCAATGATAGGTTGCAAGCTTATATAAAAACAAATATGAGATGATTATGATTGAGAAAAATTTCAAAACATATGTTTCCCCATGGTACTTGAGCCTTTGGGAACATTGTTTCGGGGGAAGTTGTTTTCCTAATGAACAATCATGTCCCTAGGGAAAAGGAATTTAAATTATTCTTCGGAGCAACTTAAACCTTTTTTGTCCTAAGGAACAATCATGTCCTTAAGGAAAAGGAACTTAAGTTGCCCCGAAGAAAAATTTAAACCTTTTTTTCAAAGGAACAATCATGTCCTTAGGGAAAAGGAGCTTCAATTGCCCCAAGGAGCATTTTAAACCCTTGTTTTTTCAAGGAACAATCATGTCCTCAAGGAGGAGCTAAAATTGCCCTGAAAAGCAATTTAAACCTTTTTTTCCCCAAGAATAGTCATGTCCTTAAGGAGAAAAAGCTTAAGTTGCTTTGGGGAACAACTTAAACCTTTTTTTTTATAGAATAATCATGTCCTCTGAGAGAAGGAGTTATTTTTCCTCCAAGAACATAGTTGCTCCTCAAGACAACTTAGGCCTTGTTTCTTTGGGAACATGGTTGTTCCTTGAGGAGCAACTTAAACCTTTTTTTTCTTCAAGAATTTGTTGTCATCCATTTCGTTCTTGAATGAAAAGATAATTTTAAAAAAAAGATTCAAACCCAAAACCTTTATAATGAAAATTCTAATAACTGCATTAGTTTTTTTTTTGAAAATAATATTTTAACCATTAATCATAGTGTAGGTACAATTTTTTTAAAAAATTGAAGTTTTCTTTTTCCTATTAGGCATTGTACTACAAATTTTTCAAACCTAGTGTTGCATTTAATTTGTTGTTGCATTTGATTTGTTGTTATTATTTAGTGTTTGCTAGTGAGTGGAGGCTACAAAGAGAGTGTCATGTACTTTCCACTGCATTTAGGAGGTTCATTTTTTGTTGGGCACAATTTCTTACAATATCACAGACAGTGCTTTTTGTTGATGAATTTTTGCAAGGTGTTGACAAAAAGAGTTCTTAAAGGGTAAAAAAGGGTTCTTTTGGAAAAAGTGTGCAAATGTTTGCCATATTTTGAGGGAAAGAAAGTCATAAGTTGTCATATTTAGAGAATGATATTTAGCGTGGAGGTCGCCAGAACAAAGTGGGATCCTTAAAAAAATTCTACTTCGCTGACTGACTTCTACCCAAATTTGGCTCATTCCTCTTGTCAATGATCACCAGTCCACCTACTTGACATAATTGAAAACAAAAACCTCATTACAAAAACCCTGATTGCAAACAAGCATACATCCTAGAATTCTCATTCCTAGCAACACCAGATGCTCCAGACCTTGCCACTAAATGTTCTATAGAAATCATGAGATGCTCAATGTAGCAACAATGCTTGCACATTTGGAGACAAAATGCCATGAATATAAACGTTACAACTTTTACACAAAAAAGTGGGGTGCCCTCCTCCACCTATTGAAGATTTGAACATTTTATTTTCAAAGGATCAGAGAACAAATGTCATGAATAAAAAAACACTTGAAAAAACATGATAACATGGTTATCACAACATAACCATTTGTTTGGTGCTGGAAAAGGTCACTAAAGAGCGAGAGGTATGGAAGACAAAATAATGCTTGCAGTGCTTGTTGCAGGTTATCTCAGCTGTAAGGGTGAATTGTTGTTGCCCCATATGTCTGAGAAAGAATCACCAGAGCAACAACTTCCCTACATACTGAAACTGCTGTGATATTCCCAAGTCCTTTGTTGTCTACAATTTGTTTGCAGTTGAAGAAGAAGCTGCTTCACTTTTGTTGTGTACTCTCTCCTATGAGCATTTTAGCCATGATCTCGTAGAAGTAAGCTTAAGTTTGGAAGTGATCATCTTTACAATCGGTTGCAAGATTGATCATCTCACAAACTTGACATCATTTGTCACAAAGATATGATCTGTTGCTCTTGCACCTAATTGACAATAATATCCTTCAATAAAACTGGTGAATTGACTATGGACCAGAATCACAAATGGAACAAGATCATGGGCATGCTAACTGAATGAAAACCAAAAGCAAATTTAGGGTTTAAACTGTACTGATATACACAGCTTGCTAGGGTTTAGGGTTTAGGGTTTTTGTTTGGTTTACATCCCTGTCGAATGGATCAATCTGACATCAAGCAAGCAAAGCAAGCCGATCATCATTTCACAGTCCACTCCACAGGGACTTTCTCATAGCCATGTCCTGCAACAGTCGACCAGCGCAGCACCACCCAGAAGTCGAGGGTTTTGATAGACTCATTCCAATGTCTCCACATAGTTTCCTCTTCTCGCACGCTCCATCTCGATTCAGAGCTCACTCTGTGCAGCAATGCGAGCCGCATTTGCTTTGTGTCTGATCTCACTTCTCTCACCACACCATGGTAATCCCCTCCTCCGGGACCCCGCAACAAGATCACATCCCCCTTCACTGGCCAGGGAGGAATGCATTTCTGACTTCCACGACTTGCCGCTGCAGCAGCAGCAGCAACAGCAGCAGCAGCAGCATCAGCAGAAGAAGAAGAAGAAGAAGAAAGGCCCCCCAGAGCTCCTGGAGGTATTAGATTCCTTAGATGCTTAATAGTGCTAGATGATATAACTTGGTTGTTCATGTTGTTGGGCTGTTGCTGCTGTTGCTGATGATTATCATGACGCGGATGCTGCAGTGCTAGAAGATTGCTAGAAGATGATGAAGGCATTAAGCTCTCTCTTGAACCCTCGAGACTGATTCCTTGGAGTTCCTCCAACATTTCAGCTTCAATAGACAATGTGGACTCACGTGGTGCAGGTAGCCACCAATTAGCCAGTTGAGGTCGAGGAGGAGGAGCTGGAGGAGAAGGGACTGCAGCTTCTCTGACTGATCTGGGGGATTTCATCTGCATTCTGGCCGGATTACTGAGTCCTATGGTAGGTTGTTGGTAACTATAAGGCAGATCTTCTACTTTCATGTCACTCCTGCTTGAAGCAAATGCACAAAGCAAGCGTCTGGGTGGTTGAATCGGAGCTGGAGCTATCGACTGTGATCGAGTATTACTACTACTGTTTAAGGGTTCCGGTTCCACATGCCCTTGCAGCATGTGTACCACACGGCTCATGGATGGTCGCAATGCGGGGTTATCCTGGATGCAAAGGAGAGCAGCATGCACAGTTCGCACAGCTTCCTCCTTGTGGAAATACTCCAATTCTTCCACAGGCAGCCGTTTGTCGAAGAGCTCCATGGGTCGACCTTCACCCACCATCTTGAAAGCCCACGCTGGGAAATACCATTGCTCTTTCCCCAGCGAGAAGTTGGTATTCTCTCTTCCGCTGATCAACTCCAGCAACACCATACCAAAGCTGTAAACATCTGTTTTGGCCGTCACCGCTGCATGTGGGAGTAACCACTCCGGAGCTAAGTACCCTGGTGTTCCACGCATGCTCGTCACCACCCTGCTCTGCTCTCTCTCCATCAACTTGGCCAGTCCAAAATCCGATAGCTGCAGCAAGCCCACAACATTTATGCACGTGATGATCACCGAACATTCCGCAAAACTCAAGAAAAGCCCAAGAATTTGCGCATGCATTAAAAGCTAGATAGCTAGTTCTCCATTGCAAGTCATCGATCTTCTTATTCATTAGCTCCAATGCAATTGAGTGTTAGTTGCAAGTTAGAGTGAATCATTTTCGGTACATATAACACTTCATTCACAACTCCAAGTTGAAACTTGAATTCGTGCAATGCAAAAAGTGATTTACTCTGCTTTTTTTTTCTGGCATCGATCCAATCTAAACAAACTCAATAATCAACTGATCAAAATTCCATGTTGGATTTGTGCAATGCAAAAAATGATCTACCCAATTTTACATTGATCCAATCTAGACGAACTTGACAATGGACTAAATTGTTTATTGCAACATGATGCAAAAAGTGATCTACCTTATCTTGCATCAACTCAATTTAAACGAGATTAATGATGAATTATAGTTACCCCGTGACACAAAAAAATGATTCATCCTATTTTGCATCAACTCGATTGAAACAAGCTCGATGGTAGGCTGACATTTATGATGTGACACAGTGATCCACCTTATGTTGCATTGACCCAATCTAAACAAGTAGCTATGATGAACTGATCATTGCTATAGTGTTCTTCTCTCACCTTGGGACAAAATTGGTGATCGAGAAGGATGTTTTCAGGCTTGACATCCAAATGAATTATATGGTCGCTGCATTCCTCATGAAGATAGGCTAAGGCTCTGGCAGTGCCAAGAGCGATGTTGAACCTTTGGCTCCATTCCAGCAGCTTGTCTCCCTTTCTTTTGTTGAACAACCAACTGTCGAGACTCCCATTGGCCATGAACTCGTACACAAGCAGACGATGAGAGCCTTCGGAGCAGAAGCCATGCAAGCGCACCAAGTTTAGATGTCTGATGGCACCCATCGATGCTACCTCGGCTCTGAACTGCTTCTCCCCTTGCAACGACGTCTTCTCCAGCATCTTGACGGCAACTCGTGAGCCTTTGGGAAGAAAACCCTCGTACACGGATCCGAATGCACCATCTCCCAGCTTCCGGCTGAAGTTCCTTGTCGCCTTTTCTAGTGTGGCGTACGAGAAGCGTGGAGGTAGACTGGGAACAGACTCCAGAAACTCGGCGGCTGTGCTTTCAGTCCCGTGTGCACAAGCAATGACCAACATTAGCACCGCTGCTACACATAAACAAACTCCCACAATTGGGCTGTGCAGCAGCAGCCACCATGACGCAGCACCCCGCGCATGCACAGGCTTCTTCAGGAGCAGAAACTGGTCGAGTGTGTTGCTTGCTTGTAAGGATCTACGACCGCCTACATGAAGTCTTGTTGCTGCTGCTGCTGCTGCTGCTGGAGCATGGGAATTCCCATGCATTCTCTGCCACTGCACCGCGACTCCGTTCGTCTCTCGCTCTGCAACTAGACCCCGCGACCTGCTGCTGCTTCTTCTTCTGCTGCTGCTGTTGCTGCGACGATCACCACGAATTCTATTCCTACTGCTAGTGCCATATTCATCAGCTCCCAATCTTGAGCTGCTATGCAGCTGCGCCTTCTCGAAAAATTCTACGTCTGATCCCGCCGCAACGACACCAGGAGCTGATCCGTCGTCGCGGCGATAGAAAACGACTCCTGGCTGCTGTACAGCTGCTGCAATCACGCTAGAATTACTGAGATTACATCTACGTCCATCACTAGCTACTAGTCTCACAAGTTGTGTAGTAGTACTAGACGTAGCGTCGTGCAGCTGCAGCTGGTTGCGGCTGACGATCAGCTCCGGGCGCACAAACTCTAGCTGCACTAGAAGTAGAAACAGCAGGAAGAAGAAGCAGAAGAAGATGTGCGACACATTCTTGAACGAAGACTGCACTAGGCTCGTGAGTTGCGCAGTGGCTTGCAAATGAGTACTCATCTGCATCAATCCTTGCTGCAACAGCTTCATCTCTACCAGCTCTAGCTAGCTACTAGTACTAACTACAGCAGCTTTCTCAGCCTCCCGTCTTCTGCTTCTTCTTCTTCCTCCTTTTACGGCTTCTTCTTCAGTTGGTTTTTGTTGCAGCATGACATTCGATCTCATGAGTGGAAGAAGAAGATGAAGAAGAAGAAGATTAAGCCCAAATTCGCACGATCTTTTGTGTGTTGCGTCTTCGATTCTTGTCCCTTCTTCCGCACACTATCGATCGCACGACCTGCACGCGCCGTAGCCGCGCTAGCTGCTCTGCAGCAGTCGCAAACAACGCAAGTGCAGCAGGAGCCACATGCCTTTTCTGCTTTCAGATCCTACGTACTTTCCTACCCACCTACCTTCTTTCCTACCTTCTTTCTTTTCTTACCTACCTACCATAAGATGTAAACCCAGGGTCTGGAAGCAGAAAACAGATGTGGTACCATACTTACCTACCTACCTACCAAGCAACCATATGGCCTTAACTAGGCTGTCTGGATACATACATTCCAAATATTAACCATAGGTTTCCTTTGCTGGTTCTTTAATGTTAACCATTAACCATTAAAGAACCGTAGCTAACCATAGGTTCACATTAGAAACCCGCTGGTTCTTTGCCATTCTTTAATCAGAACCGCAGCTTCTTTGAAATTTCTCAGAAACCATAAACTGGAGGATAATTTGATTGCAGAAAGAATTAAAGAACTACTGGAACCAAAGGTTTTGAGATTTTGAAAATTTTCAAAAATAAAAATAAAAATGAAACTGGCTGTCAATCTTTGATTTTGAGAATGTTAAAAACCTAGAACCTGAGGTTCTTAACCAAATCAAAGAATTGCCCAACACTAGTACTCACCATATAGGATTAGCATATGGTAGGTAATTGGGGACTAGGTGGGACAATCTAATTATTAGGAGCTCTTTGTTTAGGCTCATGCTCAAAGGTTGGCTTCAGGGAATGTCATGAGTTTTTGTGTTGCTTATCACCATCTTACCAAGTTACATTCACATCTCTCATATTTGTGCATATTTTCAAGTTTTGAATTATGAGCTATTTCAGTTATATATCTAATTTTTTTTCATAACATGTGATAATTTTGACATGCGTTGTTCATCTCAACTTGTATAAAGATAGCATTTATTGTAACAATTGATACTTTGAATGCAACCTACTACACGGAGTTCAGAGCTCAAGAGTCAAAGTGAATTGTAAAGTTTATAATAACTCATGTGATCCTAAGGTTCAGTGAAGAGTTCCTACGACCTCTGCCCTTTTACTATCAGTGGTGTCAGATCATTTCATTATGGAATTCTTGAACTTTTAAAAAATTCTATAAGAAAGATGCACATTTTCCACACTTCACAAGAATTTGGAGGTGCATGCCTATACTTAAGGGAAAATGGGTGTAAAAAAACATTTTTGTAAAAACCACAAGGCTATCTGTATTCTTTTTTATGAGAACTATAGTGTTATTGGCCACTAGAAGATTTTTAAAAAGATGGTCAGGGTGGGGCAATCTCTATGATGAGATTTTGGCCCCTTCTATGTATGTATGTATGTATCTACCTAGTCATTTCAGTTATATGCAAGGCCTTGAAATGTTATAACTCCTAGCCTCTCAGTAGTAGGTGCTGTGGATGCCAATTGTGATAGTTGCATTGGACCATAATAGCATGGATGCAATAGAATGGAACGCTGTAAAGCTGCAATGGTTCTTGGGGTGGGTCCTCTTGAGAAGAAAAAATAGTACATGTTTTGGAATCTATGATGAGAACCTGCAAGACTTCATTCCAAGAAAAACGAGGGGGCAACAAGGAAGAAAAAGAAAACAAGGGAAGAGAACGTGAGAAATAGGACATAGACCACAATCCAAGACTACTAAATTGGGAATTTTAATGATAAAAGAGCTTAACTAGAGGGCATCCTTCTTCTTCAGCTCCAGCTCCCTACAGCAAATCAAATGTCTAGGAATGGTAATGGGCAAGGGACCCACAAGTGATGGTGGAAGTTGAGAGGTAGCCAATCCCATCACTACCAGCTCAACATAGAATTGAAAAGGCTTGCAACTTTTGAAGACTAATTGAAACCCTTTGACTAAAAAAAAGTAGTTCGGACTGAAAGAGGGCGTGGGGGAGGCGTTTTGAAACTTTTGTCACCCCCCCCCCCCCCCCCCCCCCCCCCCCCC